>ERZ1292625.88-Hain-H41-01um-R1-88-length-164337-cov-11_pt1 | contig 164337 bp, 189 predicted proteins | sample MGYA00564400_ERZ1292625 | MGnify/ENA primary metagenome ERZ1292625 (study PRJEB36523, sample SAMEA6512639) | groundwater metagenome | collected 2019-01-08 | study: AquaDiva: Metagenomics assemblies of 32 groundwater samples | reverse complement strand
TCAGCTATACCGCGGTGAATACGTTCTCAAGTCTTGTACTCACCGCCCGTCAAGGCAAGGGAGCCGGGAATACCCCAAGTGTCCCGTTCGCGGGATCCTAAGGTAAGCTCGGTGACAGGGCTTAAGTCGTAACAAGGCACGGGTAGCGGAAGCTGCTCGTGGAATTATTTAAGGTGAAAAAGTAGTCGATCTTTCCGCATCTCGATCGAGTGCAGAAGGGGACCGGTTGGCCCATAAAGCTAACCACAAGTCATCGCCGTCCTAAAAGCGATGTGACGCTGGGAAAGACCAGGCTTAAACGGAACAAAACAAAGCCCAATAAACTAACCCTCGCTAGACTTGACATTTTAATACGCCTGTGATAGACTTGTAGTAGTGGCTCAATAGAGCCGTGTTTTGGCAGGATAACCTAGAAACGGAGGATTGAAAATGTTCCAGTTCTTTCGCGCTTTTTGGCAAGAGTTTACCAAGGCAGTCAAGATGGAGTGGCATCGTGGTCCTGGTCGCCGGCGTGGTCGGGGACCGGTTCTCACCAGGCTGGCCTGATCCGGTGGAGTGAACTGGGGGGATTGCTGGAAAGTCCGACGGTACGGAGCCTGCTCCAGCAGTTACGCCAGGGCGGTGAGTCTAACAAACTCATCGCCTTTTTTCTTGCTTGACATTTTATTTTTAACCTGATAGTTATTTAAGTGGTTGGTCACGCGTGTGGCCCCGGCTGTTTGTCAATTTAATAGAGAATTCTGAAATAGAATTGGAGGATACGACGATGTCGAGTAAGCCACGTGATGTATTTGCTGGATTTAATCTCCGTGCCCTGGAGGTGATGGCGTGTGCTCAACAAGAGGCACAACGGTTTAACCATGAACATATCAACACCGAGCATATCTTGCTCGCTTTGTTGAAAGAAGGTGAACAAGGTGGCGCTGAAGGCTGGAGGATTTTGAGAGAAATTGGTATTGATCTGAAGAGAGTTCGTTCCGAAGTCGAGAGACTTGTTCACCCTGGGCCCGATGTGTTAACCACAGCCACGCCTCTGCTGACTCCGCGAGCCAATAAGGCGGTTGAGTTTGCGGACGAAGAATCTAGTGGTCGGGAGGTCGGCACGGGGTACCTCTTGCTCGGGTTACTTCGCCATGGTCTGGAGGATCCGGAAGATATTGCCGGCAAGGTTCTCCGTAATCTTGGGCTCAAGCTCGAAGACGTGCGAGAGGAGGTTCTCGCTATCACCGTCGGCGATCTGGTGGAGCGAATGCCGGAAGTGGATCAGCCTAAGCCGGTGGCACCGGATAGTGATGTTCTCGCTGGAGTCACTCCCATTTTCCACGCGGTGTCGGCTCTCCGGGCTCGGTCGGCCAAACTGATCAGTCTGATCGGCTTCAACGAACATTTCTCCACGCTGCTCATCAGTTGTTTGATTGATTCGACGACGAACAGTGGTCGAATCGACGATCGGCAGTTGGCTGAGAAGTTGAGTGCTGCTCTGGCCCGACCGGAGTTCACCTAGTTCACCAGTTTCCGAAGACCGTGATGGCGCATTGCTGCCACGGTCTTTTTTCTTTGCTCAAAACAGGCTTTTCTGTTATATTCTGGCTCTCACGAGCGCGTGTAGTTCAGTGGTAGAACGCTGTCCTGATAAGACAGAGGTCGAAGGTTCGATTCCTTCCATGCGCACTCGTTTCCTGGTTCTTGGCGCATGAGCACGCGGAGCGTGCGTGGAGGGAGCGAACGCCGGAGGTGAGAGGCGAAGGAGATTCCTATTCATACTATTCATAATAATGAAACAATGATATGACGAATAATTTAATAATTTTAGGTTTAGCTTTTTTACTCGCCAGCGCGGTGCTGATTGTGGTGCAAGTGATTTATGTTCGCAAATTACAGAAACTAGAACTAGAAGAACTAGCTAGAAAGTTGAAAGAAGAATTCTCGACGAAAATCGACAAGCGCGCGCTGGATCTGCAAAGTTATATTGAAGAAGCAGTGGAGCGCAAGTTGCGCGAGAAGTTGTAAAGAAACAGATAGAATTGTGGCTGGAAATTTGCTAGAGTGCGAGTGAAAGCCGAAGTGGGAAACCAGCCCAAGGCTGGCAAGTTGGCAGATTTACCAGCCTTGGGCTGGCGCGGTATCAGTTTGTAAGTGTAGACAAGAGCCGAAGTGGCGAAATTGGCAGACGCACACGCTTCAGAGGCGTGCGGGCGCAAGCTCGTGTGGGTTCAAGTCCCACCTTCGGCACCAAATGGAAATAAGAAAAGCCACTGAGCAGGATGCACCCACTCTCTCGGTATTGATTGCCAGCATTATTTCTCATGTGCCTTATTACAACGACCGAGCCAAGGCCGAGAATATTAGACAGTATAGGGGCGAGGCTCTACATAGGAGGATTAAGAGTCCCCATCACTTGCTTTTGATTGCCCAAGAGGAGGGAGGAAAGATCGTTGGTTTCTGTTCCGGAGTTGATCAATCCGGAACTTTTTATGCCGAATGGATTGGAGTTGACCCAGCCACCCGTCGTCAGGGGGTGGCGCAGGTTCTGGTGGATTATTTATTTACTTTGCTCAGAGAGAGTGGGAACCATAAGATCTGGCTGGATACACGAGCTGATAACCTAGAATCAATCAGTTTCCTTCAGAAAATGAATTTTGCTAAAGTTGGTGAGCTCAAGAACCACTGGTTTAATCAAGATTATTATATTTGGGAAAAGTTTCTATAACCGACTACCAACAATTTTTCACTGACCAAGTCCCACCTTCGGCACCCCTTCTCTCGAGAGTTAGGTTTGTCCTTTAGCGTGTCCTTTAGAATTGGCTAAAATTTTCTTGACAGACGGTGGTCGTCTAGCCGATAATCCTCGGTAAATTAAAAGATTAAATTTCCTGTTATCTCTATGACTTACCGAAAACTTTTGTTAGCAATGCTGATCTTGTTGTGCGGATTAGGAATGAGAGCAGAGGGAGCAACAGCTGATTATTTTGTAGTTTCGGGAACTGATAATACGGCGACTAGTTCAGTGGCTTTTTCTGCCAGCGATTTTACTAAATTAAATACTAGCGATGATGTCCACTATGTTACTGCGTCAAATTGGCCCAATGGCGTGGCGTCGTTTGATGCAAACAAGTATCTAGAGTTTCTCTTCCAACCAAATATCCCCAGTGACGCTATCATTGATAGTGTAAAAATCACTCATGAGTTTCGTCGTGATTCGGCGTTAGACGGAAGAAAATTGTCGATTTGGGATGGTGCAAGTTTTACTGACTACGCACTAACGAATCCAGCAAACAACAGCACGGATTCTTTGCAGGAGATCGATCTTAGTTCCCAGATCAATACGGCAACAAAAGTAAATAATCTCAAGGCTCGATTTTTAGCCTTTAAAACAACCGCCATCGGTGGGAGCGTTAAAACTAGACACGATTTTGTGAAGTTAAGTGTGGATTATCATCTTCCAGCTCCGGTTCAACACACTCTCACTTACACAGCTGGCGCTAACGGATCTCTGGATTCCAATTTGCCGCAAGTAGTACAAATGGTAAATGAAGGTGAAGACGGCACGGCGGTCACGGCTGTGGCTGATGCTGGTTATCACTTTGTAGATTGGAGTGATGGCTTAACTAATAATCCCAGAACTGATCTGAACGTGGTGAGCGACATTTCTGTCACGGCTAATTTTGCGGCTGATGTCGTGGTTCCTGGTTCTTACACAATTTCTGCCAGCGCTGGCACGGGCGGTTCGATCTCGCCACTTGGCATGATAAATGTGACGGAGAATACTGATCAAGCTTTCGCCATCACGCCGGACGCTAACTTCCAAATCGCTGATGTTTTGGTTGATAGTGTTTCGGTCGGTGCTGTCGCGAGTTACAACTTCGCGGCCGTCACGGCCAATCATAGTATTTCTGCCACTTTCGCACCGGTTACTCATGTGTTAAATATCACAGCCGATAATGGCGCTGTGACTAAAAATCCCGATCAAGCCAGTTACGATCACGATACAATGGTTGAGCTCATGGCGACGCCAAATGCTGGTTACACTTTTTCTGGTTGGAGCGGCGATCTCTCTGGTTCCGCTAATCCAACTTCTGTTACTTTAGATAGCGACAAAAACGTGACAGCGAACTTTGTGGCCGATCCTGTACCACCCACGACCCACACGATCACAGCGACCTCAAGCGCGGGCGGCGTGATTGACCCAAGTGGTGCCGTGAGCGTGGCTGCTGGCGCTGATCAAGTCTTCACCTTCACGCCAGATCCTGGCTTTGAACTAAGTGAATTATTGATAGACAGCGCCACGAGCACGGCGACTAGCACTTACACTTTCTTGAGTGTCACTGCAGATCACACTATCGCTGTAACTTTTAGCGCGATTGCGACCAGTACGGCAACCACGACTCCGCCGGCCGAAGATCCAGCGCCAAGTTCTGGCGAAAATAATAGCTCAAGTGGCGGCTCCAGCGGCGGTAGTCAGAGCGTGATCCTGCCAACTGGTGGCGAGCCCAATCTCTCCGACGCCGAGCGCGCACAACTCTTGGCGCTCTTGGAAAGTATCAAGCAACGGCAAACAGCGCAAAATATCGCGCCGACCGGTCAGGTTTTGGGCGTAAATACACTGGCTACCGACACAAATGCTGATGCTGAACTCGGTGCGCCAACCAGTTCGGTGGCCACAACGACACCGGCGGGCGATAATGCTAATGTGTTTGGTAAATTTGGTCGGTGGATTGCTGGGTTGTTTGGGAGGATTTTCTAAGTTTCTATTTACTCTTATTCTCAATTATCAACAATTTTTCTCTGGCAAAAAGATCACCCTGATGGGCCTGGGCCTACTCGGGCGGGGAGTTGGCGATGCGCAATTCTTGGCGAAATGTGCAAGTGAATTAGTCGTGACGGATTTGAAGCCTTCGACTGCGCTCAGGCCGTCGCTTGCAAAGCTCCGAAAGTATAAAAATATTAAATTTGTTCTGGGTGGACACAGATTAGAAGATTTCCGGAATCGAGATTTGATTATCAAAGCCGCTGGCGTGCCTCTTGTTTCGCCGTTTATTACTGAAGCAAAAAAGAATAAAATTCCTGTCCGGATGAGTACGGCGCTGTTTGCCAAATTTGCGCAAGAAATGGGCGTGAAAATTATTGGCATCACTGGCACGCGCGGCAAGACGACTACGACGAAATTAATTCACGAGATTTTGCGAGAATATTTCGGTGAGAAGAAAGTACATCTTGGCGGAAACATCCAAGGCTTAACGACTTTGCCTTTGCTGGAGAAAATTAGAAAAGATGATTTAGTAGTGCTGGAACTGGACTCGTGGCAGCTGCAAGGTTTCGGTGATCTCAAGATTAGTCCCAATATTGCTGTTTTTACAAATTTCATGGCTGATCACCTGAATTATTATGGTGGAAGTATGAAGAAATATTTTGCTGATAAGGCGAATATTTTTAAATATCAGAATAAGAGATCGAGTGATAAATTATTCTGGGGCGGCAAGGTGCCAAAACTGCCAAAAAGTTGGAAGCTCAAATTGCCCGGCGAGCATAATCGCCAGAATTTCGCGCTGGCGGTAGCGGTGGCACGGGAATTAGAAATTCCTGAAAAAATTATTAAGCAAGCAGTAGAAAGTTTTTCTGGTGTAGCGGGCAGGCTAGAATTGGTGAGAACTTGGCAGGGGATTAAAATTTATAATGACACCACGGCGACAACTCCAGATGCCACGCTGGTGGCGCTAAAAGCGTTGAGCTTCCCTCGACTACGCTCGGGACAAAATCCGCACAAGCTTGTGCTGATTTTGGGTGGCGCGGATAAAACTCTGGACATGAGTGAGCTGATAAAAAATCTAGATAAATTTTGTAGACAAATAATTTTATTACCCGGTTCAGGTACAGAAAAGATAAAAAATAAAATTGAGAAGAAAGTTTTAGTAAAAAGTTTAGCTGAAGCAGTGAAAGTGAGTTTAGAGTTTTGTGAGAAGGGTGACACGCTCTTGTTTTCGCCAGCTTTTGCGTCGTTTGGGATGTTTAAAAACGAGTACGACCGCGGTGCGCAGTTTGATCAGTTAGTGAAAAAACTGAAATAAAAAAACAGCGTACCCTTGCGAGTACGCTGTGCGTTTGCGAACAGTTTTCTTGGTTTCTTAGCCAAGGTGTGCGACGAAGACGAGATTTCGCTTCTTGCTTCCTGGTTCGCGCCTCACGCTGTGGTAGAGAGGCTGGCCAGATGAATCAGTGTCGGCATAAGTATCTACCCTGTCTCGGGTGATGTTTTCTGCTGGCACTCCCACACAGAGAGCTTGCAGGCGGATCAATTCGTGGAGATCGAGATTTTCTCCCACAAAGGCGCCGTTGTGGCCATACCGCTGCTTCAGGTATTCCCAGACTCTCTGATTGGCTCGACCATGTCGAGGATCGTCGAAGCGGTGAGGGTAGCTCTCTGCGCCAATGCCGACACAAGAAAAGACATGGATACTCTCTGATGGTTCGCCGAAGCTCTTGACCCACTCTAACATTCTTAGGATGATGCTCTTGATTGGCCACGTTTCTTCTCTGATGTTTTGAATACCAGAAGCAAAAGCACGATCGAAGAGTGAATCTCGTCCAGCGTGGGCGGCCATCACAATTCCTGTTTCTTGGCCCCAGATCACAACGGTCGGGCAATCGGCGGAAGGGAAAGCGATGCCCCAACCAGGCGGCAGATAGAGAACGCCGTCAGCCTCCAAACCAGTTCGGACCCGCAGGCACGAGATCGGAGTAAACATAGTCGAAAAATCGCAGAGTCCTCCCAGTCTGGCGTTGAAGGTTCTGACGATTGGTACGATTAACCCAGTGAGACGGTGTCTGTCTCTGGCCAGGCGAGCTACATTGACGAAGGCATTGGGGTCTTGATAACCACCGCCAGCCTCGATGCTCCAGTCTCCAGTCGGGAACCCAAAGACCTCAACGATGACTCCATGAAACGGACGACATGAGGTTGTTGGCTCAGAGCTCACTACTTTGCTAGGCTCTGTTCTAGCTGTCGCTGCTACCATAACGCTAATCTCCTTCTCTCCGGCTAGAATTTGCCGGTTTAAATTGTTCAGGTGCAAATTGAGCGGGAACATTCCCAGCTCGCCAGGCCCTTTTTAGCAAGTTATGCTATGCTTGTCAAAAAATAAAAGCAATGAAAAAACGAGCTTACTTAATTGGCATTGGTGGCATTGGCGTCTCGGCGCTGGCGCGCAAGTACTTGAGCGAAGGCTGGGAGGTCGCCGGTTCTGACCGGGCTGGTTCTAAGATTACGGCTGAATTAGAAAAACTTGGCGCAAAAATTAATCTGGAGCAAAAGGCAGAAAATATTTCTGGAGATTTTGATTTAGTAATTTACACTATCGCGATCTCTCCCGAACATCCAGAATTATCACGCGCGCGGGAATTAAATTTGCCAGTTTTGAGTTATCCGGAAGCGTTGGGGGAACTCTCTAAAACTCATTTTACGATCGCTGTCTCCGGCACGCATGGCAAGACCACGACCACCGCGATGCTGGCCGAAGTGGCTCTGGCCGCCGGACTCGATCCCACGGTGATTGTTGGCAGTTTGCTCGCTAGTTCTGGCGCTAACTTTATTGCCGGCCAGAGTGACTTGCTGATTGTGGAAGCCTGCGAGTATCGTCGCTCTTTTCTTAATCTCTCGCCAAAGATTTTAATCATCACTAATATTGAAGCTGATCACTTAGATTATTATCGCGATCTCGAGGATATCCAAGACGCTTTTGCCGAATTGGCGAGCAAATTGCCAAGTGATGGCGCGTTGATTTGTGACAAAACTGACGCTAATCTGCAACCAGTGCTAAAAATGGCAGAGAAAACCGGTTGTAAAATTATTGATTACAAAAAAATCAAAACTGATTTTAAATTAAAAATTCCTGGCGCGCACAATATCAAGAACGCACAAGCGGCGCTGGGCGTGGCAGCAGAACTGCATTTACTTTACCACACAGCGCTGGAAGCGTTAGAGAACTTTGCCGGCACGTGGCGGCGCTTTGAGTTTAAAGGTGAGACGAAAACTGGCGCGAAAGTTTATGACGATTACGCCCATCATCCGAGCGAGATTCGCGCTACTCTCGCTGGCGCGCGAGAATTGGTGGAAAAAAGTGAGGAAGAAAAAGGGGGAAAAATATTTGTGATTTTCCAGCCGCACTTGTATAGCCGTACTAAGCAATTATTTCTGGAATTTAGTGAGAGCTTTGCTGACGCTGACGAAGTGATTCTGGCTGATATTTACGCGGCTAGAGAAGCGCCAGATCCAGAAATTTCTAGCGAGAAACTAGCTAAAGTGAGTAAAAATAAATCTGGTGAATCAGCCAAATACTTTAAAAATTTTACGGAAATTGTGGCGTATCTTAAGCAAGCCACTCAAGCTGGTGACTTGATCATTACCATGGGCGCCGGTGACATTGGGCAAGTGGCCGAACTTCTGTTAAAATAGCCTAAATAATTCAAAATAAAATAAACTAATTTTTATGCATAACCGCACTCACAAAAATTGGAACAACTTTGCGCTGGGTTTGCTGGTGATGATCTTACCGCTCATTTCTTTGCCCGAAGGTCTCAAGCAGCCACTCTTGATTGCGGCTGGCTTCTTTATCGCGCTTTTCTCACTTGCGCGCGTGGGCGGTGCTAACGAATCAGATCATCATGACATCTCGCCCTCGCTCTAAATTTCGTCGTTCGCATCTGTTACTTTCTCTCGCGATTTTACTAGTCGGCTCGCTCGGCCTGTGGGCCTCGCTCGCCATCTGGCCCAGCGCGCACTATTATGATCCAGCTTTGCTTGCGCAGGGTGGCCAGCCCGGTAGCGCCGTGCCGCTTGTGCCGCCCGCCCCGCCCAAGCCTAAACACTTGCCTACGCCCGAGCCGGTGAAGGGGATCTATATGTCGAGCTGGGTGGCCGGGACGCAAGACTTTCGCAACAGTTTAATAAAATTGATAGACGAAACAGAATTAAATTCTGTGGTGATAGACATCAAAGATTACACGGGCAAAATTTCTTTTGCCGTCACCGATCCAGAATTAGCAAAGTTTGGCTCGAGCGAGAAGCGGATTCCGGATATTCACGAACTAATTAATTTATTACACGAGAAAAATATTTATGTGATTGGCCGGATTGCCGTTTTCCAAGATCCCTTTCTCACCGCCAAGCAACCAGAATTGGCGGTAAAAAAAGCCTCAAACGGCGCTGTCTGGACCGACCACAAAGGCGCCAAGTGGCTGGATCCGGCCTCGCGCGAAGCTTGGGATTATATTGTGGCGATTGCACGGGAATCAGAACGCGTCGGCTTTGATGAACTAAACTTTGACTACATTCGCTTTCCGTCTGATGGAAACATGAAAGATATTAGTTATCCGTTCTTTGAGAAAACTAAATTGACAAAAGCGGCGAGTATGAACGAGTTTTTTGTGTATTTGCGTGAGAAATTAGCTGACAGCAAGATTCCCATTTCGGCTGACTTCTTTGGCATGACGACTTCTAATCTTGATGACTTAAATATTGGCCAGTTATTAGAAAATGGTTTAGCAAACTTTGATTACATCGCGCCGATGGTTTATCCGTCACATTATCCGGCAACATTTCTTGGTTACAAAAATCCCGCCGCTTATCCGTATGAGGTGGTGAAGTACGCAATGGACGAAGCGGTCAAGCGCGCCGTGGCCATGGGGCAGAATAAAGCCAAACTCCGGCCGTGGTTGCAAGACTTTGACCTCGGGGCGCCCTACACGGCCGAGATGATTAAAAAACAGATGCAGGCGACATATGATGCGGGTCTGACGAGCTGGCTCCTGTGGTCGCCGTCTAATAAATATACAAAAGGAGCGCTGGAGGAGTAGGGGTTGTAAAATTTCTTCTAACTCACCCCAACCCCTCTCTTACTCTAAGAGAGGGGGCGAGCTGGCTTCCCCCTTAAAATAAGGGGGATTGAGGGGGGTTACATTACAGCATAAATCAGTGTGTTATAATTTTCGGCAAGGCACTTGACAATTTCTGCCAGTTTGCTATAGTGGGGGTTGGTAGATGTTTGACATTTAATTGCCCCTTACTGATCCCGGAGTGTATCCGGAGCCAGTAATGAGCCAAATAGGGAGATAGTCAGATGACGAAGACAGCGAAACCTCCGAAGTACGAAGCTTTGAGTTCCGGCCAGCTGGATCAGATCCGCAAGATGGCCAAAGACAAGGGAATCACTCGCAAAGACTTCCAGACCTATGGTCTGGTCAGCGGCCTAGTAGCCGAGATGCTGGATGGCATCAAGGCGAAACGGCCAATGGTTCTCGGCGAACTGGTTGCTCCTCCTGGCGCACGGTTACACATTGTCCAAGTACCGGTCACTCTAGACCAGGACTGGCAAGAAGCAATCAATGTCGCTGGTCCCGATACTCCGGCCAATTACAATGTCCGCAAGGTCGGTGATCAGTATCCGACTGAGGGGACTGGCACTCGGGAAGACGAGCTCATTCTGCTCAACTTTCCCCAAGGTGATGGCAATTGGGATAAGGCTCAAGCTTGGGCGAAGCAGTATCAACTGGAACGCACCCACCCTCGCCAGGTTTTCGCTATTGGCGCTCGCTGTCCCAAGCTGCACCAAGAGCTCGGGATGAACCCAATGTATGTGGTCGCCACTAAGGAATGTACCTTCGAGGGCGACCGGCAGGCCTGCTATGTCTGGTGGCGCGGTTCCAGCCGCGGGGCGCGCCTCCGCTGGGTGGGCAGCTTCGACGATCAGAACGACTGGTTTGCCTTCCGTCGCCAGAGCTCTGTGGCCTCGGGTCATTAGATCTTTCAGATCCTTTGATCTTAGCGCGACCTCAACCCGCAAACGTATTCCAAAACGTTAACAATGGAACCCCGGGCAATTATGCTCGGGGTTTTTCTTTTGTTAAAATATGCTCGGCACTAGGTGCATAAGCTGGTGATTACGGTTGCCGGCTACCGAAGCCAGTATCCATACATCCAGAATATCCGCGATCACGGTCTCGGGTAGCGCGGTGTATGTAGACACTTCAAAAAATGAAGTTACTTGGTGTGAAATATTAAGGCATTAAGATGCCGAATTAGATTCAATCTCAAGTTTGTTGTTTCTAAACAATCGAGAGATGGTGGTTAGGACGATATTTCGCACATTACCTTCGAGGGCAACCAGCAGGCCTGCTATGTCTGGTGGAACGATTCCAACCGCAAGGCGAACCTCAACTGGGTGAGCAACTTCAACGATCAGAACGACTGGTTTGCCTTCCGTCGCTACTCACTTCATTTTCTCTCCTGCTTCGGCGGGAGAGTTTTGTCTCTGTAGTTGGCCATTCCAACCGCCGAGCATTTTACCCACTTCATCAATCTTTGCTGAAATTGCCAGATACTTTTTGTTATCCAGTGATTTAGTTTCCCACAGGATCATTAGCAAGATCTTGAGTGTATCTAATTTTCTGATCGCCAGTTTTACCCACGGCTGTTTCTCGGTTTTGGGCAAGAAGCCGGCGATTGCTGTCCCCTCGATCACTTCCACAAATAAGTTATCGATACGTTGGCCAAGCGAATGGCGATGAGTTTTGGGAATGATTTGGTAATATTTATACCACTCAAGATAAGTCGTTTTGAGGCGTTCTAACAAAGGCAATAAATTGTTGCGGGGGGGGGGTAACTACAGGAGAATTAAAATTCATGACTCAATTACTATACAATTTCTTTCACATCATTTCCACCGCGAACTTGCTCCAAGCTTGGCAAGAATTTATCCGTGGCAAACGGCACAAGCCAGATGTGCAAGCGTTTCAGTTTGGCTTGATGGATAATCTGTTTCAGTTAAATCACGAACTCAAAAATCACGCTTATCGCCACGGCGCTTACAAAGCTTTCAAAATCAACGATCCTAAACCGCGCGACATCCACAAAGCGAGTGTGCGCGATCGTGTATTACATCACGCGATTTACCGGAAGTTATACCCATATTTTCACACTAAATTTATCGCTGACTCATTTTCTTGTCGCATTGGCAAAGGCACGCATAAAGCATTAAACAGATTTCGCGCTTTTGGTTATCAAGTTTCGCGAAATGACACTAAGCAGTGCTGGATTCTCAAGTGCGATATCCGGAAGTTTTTCGCCAGCATTGATCACCAGATTTTATTAAATATTTTAGCTCAACACATTGCTGATCCAGATATTCTCAACTTACTGCGCGAGATTATTGCTAGTTTTCACTCAACCAGACTGGGCGTGGGTTTGCCGCTCGGCAATCTCACATCGCAACTCTTAGTGAATATTTATCTCAACGAACTTGATCAGTTTCTTAAACATGAATTGCGAATAAAACATTATGTGCGATATGCTGACGATTTTGTGATTTTCTCACGAGATCAAGAATATCTAACAAAACTTATCCCAAAAATATCAACTTTTCTCCAAACCAAACTCAAGTTACAGCTCCATCCGCACAAAGTTTCGATCAAAACACTCGCTTCTGGCGTGGATTTCTTGGGCTGGGTTCACTTTCCGGATCATCGTGTTTTGCGCAAAGCGACGAGAAAAAGGATGCTGGCCAAGTTGCAAGAAAATGGGAATGAGGCGCGGAAACAGTCATATTTGGGGATGTTGGGATGGGGGAATGGGTGGAAGTTGGTCCAGAGAATGCGTATTTGACAGAACTAGCTCATTTGCTAGTATATTCAAGCCCTGAACTGGGCAGTATTTTTTCTAATTATGTCACGCTCAAGCCAGAAGGGTCCCTATGTTGACCCCAAATTGCTCAAGAAGATTGCCGGCAAGAAGCCAGGCGAGACTGGCGTGATCAAAACTTGGGCGCGCGCCAGCGCGATTGCCCCGGAGATGGTCGGCTTCAAGTTTGGCGTGCACAATGGCAAGGATCATCTCGAAGTCTTTGTGACAGAAGAAATGGTTGGCCACAAGCTGGGCGAATTCTCGTTTACGCGCAAGTTTGTGAAGCATGGCGGCAAAATTCAGAAAGAATTAGAACAGAAGCAGAAAGATTCTGAGATAACAGCCGCTAAGGCGGCCAAAGAGACTGTCGCTGCTAAAAAGTAGAAGTAAAAATAAGCAAGAATAATTTTAAATAAATAATAAATAAAGATGAAAGCTGTTTTGAGTAATTATCGTCAGTCGCCGCGCAAAGTGCGCTTGGTTGCTAGCTTGATCAAAGGCAAGAGCGTGCTTAATGCGCGCGAGCAGTTAAAGTTCTTGCCCAAGCGCGCGGCTGGGCCGATTTCTAAACTCTTAGAATCAGCAGTGGCCAATACCGGTCAGGCCGCCAGCGAGAGCGATAAGCTGACAGTGAGCGAAGTGCGCGTAGATGCCGGCGCCACGCTCAAGCGCTCGCGACCGCGCGCTCGCGGCTCGGCTTCTCGGATCAACAAGCGCACGAGTCATGTTATTCTCAAACTAGCAGCTAACAGCTCTAAGCTCTAAGCCATTCACCATGAGTCACAAAGTCCATCCATATTCTCACCGGCTCGGCATTATCCGTGATTGGCAGTCGCGCTGGTTTGGCACGCGCGGACAATATCAGAAATTCTTGAAAGCTGATGTTCTCTTGCGCGAATTTCTTGAGAAAAAGCTGCGTGGTTTATACGTAGATGCGCTAGAGATTGAGCGCGGTAATAACTCACTAAGATTGACTATCAAAACTGCCAGACCGGGCATGATTATCGGTCGTTCCGGTGAAGGTTCAACTAAGCTCAAGCAAGAAGTGGTTAAGTTTTTAAATAGCATTAAGGCGACGGTGCCGAAAGATTTTAAGCTGGACATTGAAGAAGTAAAAAATCCCGAGACGCATGCCCGGATTGTGGGCCAGATGATTGCGGAGGGCTTGGAGAAGCGCATGCCCTTTAAGCGCGTGGCCAAGCAAGCGATTGAGAAGGCGATGGGCAACCGGAGCGTGGAGGGCGTGCGCGTCACGCTCTCTGGCCGGCTCGGTGGCTCGGAAATTGGCCGGACGGAAACGCTCAAGAAAGGTCGCTTGCCATTGCAAACTCTGCGCGCGGATATCGACTTTGCGCGGGAGAAGGCTTATTTGTCTTATGGCGTGATTGGTGTTAAGGTCTGGATCTACCGCGGCGAGATCTTTGCTAAGGATAAGCAAGGTAAATAAAATATCATGTTACTCCCTAAGAAAGTCAAACACCGAAAGTGGCACACCATGCGCCGTAATCCAAAGCGCGCAAAGACGGAAACGCGTGGCGTAACGCTATCTTTCGGCTCGCATGGCATCAAGGCAATGTCGGCTGGCCGGGTGCGGGCCAATCAGATTGAGGCGGCGCGCAAGGCGATCATGCACGAGATCAAGAAAACTGGCAAAATGTGGATCCGGATCTTCCCCGATAAGCCTTACACTATGCATCCAGCGGAGAAGAAAATGGGTAAGGGTAAGGGCGAGCCGCAGGGTTACGAGTTCCAAGTTTGGCCTGGTCGCGTTTTGTTTGAGCTTGATGGCGTGGAAAATATGGTCGCTCGGGAAGCATTGAGAAAAGCCGGCGCTAAATTGCCGATCAAGACTAAACTAGTCGCGCGAGTCGTTTAATTTATATTTTATTTTATGGCAAAAACAGAAAGAACAACTTGGCAGAAGGCAGTAGTAGAGAAGAAAAACGCTCTGCGTGCGCTGTATTTTGCTGACCTCGGGCAAGGCAAGAGCAAAGATGTAAAAGTGGTAGGCAAGGCACGGCACGAGATTGCGAGATTACTAACCGCGGCTAGTCTTGAGAATAATAAAGCTAAAAAATAAAATTTAAAATAAAACATGAAAGCAGTAGAGACTAAAACTGAAATGACGAAAAAATCTGGCCGCACGCTGGACGGTGTAATCGTCTCGACTAAGATGCAGAAAACGGTGGTGGTGGAGGTGAAGCGCTATGTGAAGCATCCAAAATATAAAAAGTACTTAACCCAAACCAAGCGCTATTTGGCGCATGATGAGACTGGCGCTCACAAAGAAGGTGAAAAGGTGACAATTGTGGAAACCCGACCAATGTCAAAACGCAAATCTTTTATTATTCGTCCCCATTCGTCATAATTTGCCAACATGATCCAACCACGCTCTATTGTGAAGATTGCAGATAATACCGGCGCCAAGATCGGGCGCGTCTTTAAGGTCCTGGGCGGCTCGCAGAAGCGCTGGGCGCAACTGGGCGAGCTCGTCGTGATTTCTATTCAGGTTGCTGAACCAAAAAAGGCGATAAAGAAGAAAGAAGTTTGCCGCGCGGTCGTTGTTCGTCAAAAAAATGCCTTTCGTCGCGCTGATGGTTCTTATATCAGATTTGATGAAAACGCTGTTGTGATTCTGGAAAAAGAAAAGCTGGAGCCACGCGGCGGGCGCATCTTCGGCCCCATCCCGCGCGAGTTGGTCGAGAAAGGCTTCCAGAAAATCGGCTCGCTAGCGCCAGAAATTGTTTAGCGCCTAAAAACTGAATATGAAAAAGAATAAATATAAAAATACCAAAGCTCTAAACGTCAAAAAAGGCGACACGGTGCGAGTCTTAACCGGCAAAGACAAAGGCAAAGAAGGTAAAATTCTCAAATCATTGCCCAAGCTGAGTCGCGTGGTGGTGGAGGGCGTGGGCTTGGTCAAGCGTCGTCAGCGCGCCACCAAAGAAGGCCAGAAGGGTCAGGTCGTCACCAGACCCTTGCCGATCCACGTCTCTAATGTCAAGAAAATCAGCTAAATTATCCTGTATTTATTTTTTAAACAACTAACATGTTAACCACCAGAGAAAAATTGGAGAAAAATAGCCCGGAGCTGGCCAAAGCTCTGAACTTGAGCAATAAAATGGCGCTACCAAAATTAGAAAAAATTATGGTCAGCACTGGCGTGGGCAAAGTGAAAGATAAGAAGCGCCTGGAACTAATCGCCAATCGCCTCGGCCAGATTACGGGTCAGAAGGCCGCTAGTCGCGGCGCTAAGAAATCGATCGCGAGCTTTAAGAGTCGCGAAGGCGATGTGGTGGGTTATGTTGTCACACTCCGCGGCAAGCGGATGTGGGGCTTCTTTGACAAACTCCTCAACATCGCGATTCCCCGGATCCGCGACTTCCGCGGCTTTGATGAGAAAATTGTGGATGAACGAGGCGGCCTCACGCTGGGCTTGCGCGAGCACACCATTTTCCCCGAAACCGCTGATGAGGAACTCAAAGACGTCTTCGGCCTCGCTATTACTCTTGTCTCCACGGCCACTAGTCGTGAGCAGGCGCTGGTTTTCTTCCGGACTTTAGGCTTTCCGTTTAAGAAAGGGAATAAGTAACATGAAGAATAAAACAGTAAAAAATTCGTATTATAGCATCACCTCTATCGAGCGGTAGGTGCTTTGGTCGTATTCTAAACTTTTCGAAATATTATCAAAACACCTCCCACTCGTCGGGAGGTGTTTTTAGTTCTTTTTTGAGAAAGTGAGAGGTGTGTGATGTCTGACAACGTCAAAGAGCTTGCCGATCTCTACTTGGAAGCGCGAGTTCTCCAAGATCGAGTATTGCCCCTTCAAGAAAGGAAAAAGGCCGGCACGATCAGTGTTGTCGAAACAGAGTTGCTAGGAGAACTTGAGAACGAGCTTAGGCGTGTGATCGAACTAGGCAAGGCTCTCTCTAGCTAATCTCAACCAAAAGTCCCGCGTTTGTCGCTGACGACGCGGGCTTTTTTACGCCTAAAATCGCCATTTGACGCTCGAGGGACGATCTGCTAGGATTAGAGTTCCCGAAATATGGCCAAAACATCAGTCATTGCGCGCTCGCAGAAGCCGCCCAAGTTCAGCACCCGGATCGTCCGGCGCTGTTTCCGCTGTGGTCGCAAGCGCGCTTACATGCGAGATTTTGACTTATGTCGCATCTGCTTTAGAGAACTCGCGAATGAGGGCAAAATTCCGGGGATTAGAAAATCGTCATGGTAGATCCCATTTCTGATATGATCGTGCGCCTCAAGAACGCTGGCTCGGCCGGGCGTTCTAGTGTTGTCTTGCCGGCGTCTGAACTGAAGTTAGCCATTGCAGAAAAGTTGCGCCAAGTTGGCTACATCAAGAGCGTGAGTCAGCGCGGTAAAAAAGTGAAGAAATCGCTGGAAGTGGAGTTAATTTCCGCCCCAAATGGCGAGACGAAAATTGAGGATATCCAGCGTGTTTCCAAGCCATCACGCCGCGTGTATCACAATCATCGGGAGATCAGATCGGTGCGGCAGGGTCACGGTTTAGCGATTTATTCTACACCAAAGGGAATCTTGACTGATAAAGAAGCCCGGACAGCGAAAGTCGGTGGCGAAATTTTATTTAAAATCTGGTAAAACATGTCACGCCTTGGTAAACAACTGATTACGCTTCCGGAGAAAGTCACTTGCACGGTGGACGGCGAGAATGTTGTGACCGTGACTGGCCCACTTGGCACGCTCACGCGCAAGTTTGATGCGAGATTTGAAGTCGTTTTAGAAAATAACACCGTGATTCTTAAACCAAAAAAGTTGACGCTAGAAACTAATACTTTGTGGGGGACTTTTGCCTCGCACTTGCAGAATATGATCGAAGGTGTCTCGAAAGGTTTCCAGAAGCAACTGCTGATCGAAGGCGTGGGTTACAAAGTAGCCATGGCCGGCGATAAATTGAACTTTGCGCTTGGTTTGTCGCATCCGGTGGAGAAGAAGATCCCAGCGGGTATCAAAGTTGCGCTCGATAAAAACAACATGACAATTTCTGGCAGCGACAAAGAATTAGTGGGTCAGTTTGCGGCGCAAGTGCGTGAGCTCAAACCACCGGAGCCGTACAAGGGCAAAGGGATCCGTTACAATACCGAAACGGTCCGTCGCAAAGTGGGTAAGAAAGTGGCCGCAGCTTAATTTTTATAAAATAAATTATGAACAAACAAGCTTACAAAGTTCAGAAGAGGATCCGTCGTCACACTCGCGTGCGCTCAACCATTGAGGGCAGCGCTTCACGCCCAAGATTAGCCGTCTTCCGCTCTGGTAAGCATATTTATGCGCAAGTCATTGACGATCGCTCGGGCCGCACTCTGGCCTCGGCTAGTGACGTGGTTAAGCAAAGTAAATCTGGCAAAAGTGGCGAGACCAAAGTGATCCGAGCCAAGACGGTGGGCGAGACCGTGGCTAAGCTCGCCCTGGCGGCAAAGGTGAAGCGAGTGGCCTTTGATCGCGGTGGCTATGTGTATGCTGGTCGGGTCAAGTCGCTCGCCGAGGGCGCCAGAGCCGGCGGCTTAGAATTTTAATTTTCAACATGACCGAAACTGTTACAACCACTGTTCCTGCTTCCACTCCAACTTCCGCACCGCGCGAGCGTGGCGGCTTTGCGCCACGCGGCCAGCATCGTGCTGGCGGCCGCCCGGGCGGCGGGCGCGGTGGGCGAGGTGATAAGCCACGATCGGAGTTTGATCAGGCCACCGTCGCTGTGCGCCGGGTAACGCGCGTGGTGCGAGGCGGGCGGCGATTTAGCTTTTCCGTCGTTATCGCGGCGGGTAACCGCAAGGGCAAGATCGGCCTGGGCGTGGGCAAGGCTGGTGATATCTCGGCCGCGATGGAAAAGGCGGGCAATGACGCCAAGAAGCAAATGCTCACGCTAAGATTAACCAAGACTTCTTCTGTGCCGCATGAGGTCTTAGTCAAATATTCTAGTGCTAGATTATTCCTCAAACCAGCGCCGGGTCGTGGTCTTGCTGCTGGTAGCGCCGCGCGGATTATCTTAAATCTTGCGGGTGTCAAAGACGTGACAGCCAAAGTGTTCTCTAAGAGTAAAAATAAATTAAACCTCGCGCGGGCAACAATGAAAGCGCTGGAGAATTTCGCCGAATAATTTTTCTAAACTAAACTTTTTAATTTTACTAACATGCAAACTCATCAAGTTAAACGCGAACATCCCCAGCGCCAAGCGCGTCAGGTTGGCCGTGGTGGCAAGCGCGGCAAGACGGCTGGTCGGGGTACCAAGGGTCAGCTCGCTCGTGCCGGTCGCAAACTGCGCCCCGAACTGCGCGATATCATCAAGAAGATTCCCAAGCGCCGCGGTTACGGCAAGAATCGAGCCATTGCGGTGGATGGCACGCGCGTTAATCCAGCGGTGGTTAATCTGGGGATTTTAAACAAATATTTCGAGACTGGCGCGACGATTAATCCGGCGGCTTTGCTTGAGAAAGAGTTGATCAGACGTCACGCTGGCGCTTTGCCAGCAGTGAAGATCCTCGCCACTGGGCCATTACAAAAAAGTTTTAATTTTTTTGGTTGCGAAGTGTCAGTGAGTGCGCGGGAGAAAATTGAGAAAGCTGGCGGCAAAATCGCTTAATAAAACTAAAATAAAAAAAACAGACTGTGAATAATTTTACCCATAAATTTAAACTAGTCTTGGCTGATCCAGGCTTGCGCAATCGCATTCTCTTTGTGCTCGGTGCGCTCGTGCTCTTCCGTCTCGGTACAGCGATCCCAGTGCCGGGGGTGAACGCCGCGGCCCTCGAGCGCTTCTTTGCCGGCAATCAGTTCTTGGGCTTATTGAATGTGTTCTCTGGCGGTGGCTTGTCTAATCTCTCGATCTTCATGTTGGGCGTGGGTCCGTTCATCACCGGTTCGATTATTATGCAATTACTCACCATCATGTTCCCCACGCTCAAGCGTTTGTATCAAGAAGAAGGGGAAGCCGGTCGCCGCAAGTTTACGCAGTATTCTAGATTGATTACTGTTCCTCTGGCCGTCTTGCAGGGCTTGGCACTCTTAGCCTTGCTCCAGAGCCAAGGCGTGCTCTTGCCGCTTGGCTTTGCCGCTAAGCTTGTGACTGTGGTGACCATCACCGCTGGCTCCGTCTTGCTCATGTGGATTGGTGAACTAATCAGCGAATACGGCATTGGCAATGGTGTCTCGTTACTCATCTTGGCCGGTATCCTCGCGCGCTTGCCCACCGATGTGAGCCAGGCGCTAGTCAACTTTGAGCCTAGCCAAGTGCCGTTGTATCTCGCTTTCTTAGTTGTGTCGCTCATTGTGATTGCCGGCGTGGTGCTGGTGACCGAGGCCGAGCGGCCAATCCCGGTGACTTATGCCAAGCGCGTGCGTGGTAATAAAGTTTACGGTGGCATGTCGACTTATCTGCCACTGCGCCTCAACCAAGCCGGCGTGATGCCGATCATCTTTGCGCTTTCCATCTTGCTCTTCCCTCAGATGATTGCTAACTTTTTGACGAAGAGCTCAATTGCCTGGCTCCAGAATATTTCTGGCTGGGTGCTCGCGTTCTTAAATAATGCTTGGCTCTACGGCGCTGCTTACTTTTTGCTCATCTTCGTCTTCACCTACTTCTACTCTGCCATCACTTTCGACCCAGAATCAGTCTCGACTAACTTGCAGAAAAACGGCGCTTTCGTTCCTGGCATCCGGCCCGGCCTGCCCACCGCCGAATATATCGCTCGCGTGCTCTACCGCCTCACCTTTGTTGGGGCAGTCTTCTTGGCTATCGTGGCGCTCTTGCCGCTGGTGATGCGTGCTGTTACCGGCCTCGCTTCGCTCGCCATTGGCGGCACGGCGCTCTTGATCGTTGTTTCCGTCGCTCTCGAATTTATGAAGCAGGTGAATGCCCAACTCTCGATGCGGGAGTACTAAATTGAGGTTTTTCTTGTTCTAAAAACTTGTGCTAAACTAGACTGCATGGAAGAGGGGAAAATCAAGTCTGTTTTATTTATGGGCCCCACTGGCTCGGGTAAGGGCACGCAGGCTAAGCTCTTGGCCGAGAAGACCGGTTATAAGATTTTCTCGTCCGGTGATAAATTCCGCGAATTGCGCCAGCGCCAGGATGATCTGGGCGCGCGGATTAGGGAGGAATACGACAAAGGCTTGCTAATGCCCGCGTGGTTTGCCTCACTCGTTTTTCAAGAAGAATTAATCTATGCGCCCAGTGGCCAGGGAATAATTTTTGAAGGTACAGCCAGAACTCTGGCCGAAGCGCAACACTTTAACGAAGTTTCGGCTTGGTTACAACGCGACTATGTGGCTGTTTGTTTGAACATTGGCGAAGAAGAATCAATGAAGCGGCAGATCAAGCGTGCGCAGGTGGAGCATCGGCCGGATAGCGACACGCCGGAGAAAATCCACGTGCGTTTTGCGGAATTCCACAAACACACCGCACCGGCGATTGATTTTTTACGTTCGATCAATAAAGTAATTGAGATAGATGGCGAGCAGAGTATTGAGCAAGTTTTTGCAGATATTTTAGCTAAACTTGGCGAGAAAGTCTAAGCTTAAATTGCTGACATGATTAAGTCAAAAAGTTCAGCCGAGATTGCCACGCTCCGCGAGGGCGGGAAGCGCTTAGCTGAGATTCTCAATAAATTAGCGAGGGTAGTGAGGCCGGGCGTCAAAACCAGTGATTTGGATAAACTCGCGCGGGAGCTGATTAAACAAAACGGCGATGGGCCGTCTTTCTTGAATTATCAGCCAGCTGGCGCACCGGCGCCGTATCAGTTTGCCTTGTGTGTGTCTGTGAATGATGAAGTCGTCCACGGCATGCCGAGTGAGCGGATTCTGCAGAATGGCGATATTGCTAGTTTAGATTTGGGATTAAAACACGACGGACTTTTTACCGACATGGCTATTACCGTGCCAGTGGGGCAGATCACGCGTGAAGCGCAGGAACTGCTAGATACGACAAAACATGCCCTAGAGCAGGGAATCTTGGCCGCCAAGCCTGGCGCGCATATCTCCGACATCGGTGCGGCAGTGGAAGCTGTCGCGAAAGAGCATGGTTATGGCCTGGTGCGCGACCTGGGAGGCCACGGGGTGGGTTATAAAGTGCATGAGGAGCCGATGATTGCCAACTTTGGCCCGGCTGGCGAGGGTCCGGTGATCCAGCCCGGCTGGGTGCTGGCCATTGAGCCAATGCTCAATCTCGGCGGCTGGCGCGTTAAGTTCCTAGACGATGGCTATACGGTCAAGACGGCTGATGGCTCACTCTCGGCCCACTTCGAGCAGACGATTGTGGTGACGGAGAGTGGGGCGGGAATATTGACGCAGTAACTGTTCCACTATCCCCAGTTTTACTATTTGCTCGGCTTGATAGTTGATATAATAAAGTAGTCGAATTGTTAGGATTATTAACCAGTAAAATAGTAAATAAACTTATGCATAAGCTTTCTGCAATTTTGCTCTGGATCGGTGGCCTCAACTGGGGCCTCGTGGGCTTGGGCGGCTTTATGGGTAGCGACTGGAACGTGGTGGGTATGCTCGGCATGACGCTCAGCAATATCATCTTCGTTCTCGTTGGTCTCGCCGCGATCTACGAATTGGTAACGCACAAGGGCAACTGCAAGTGTTGCGACTCTAAGATGGGTGGCTCGATGTAAGTAAACTGTTTTCTCTATTTAGTTTTTAACAAAAAGTTCTTGTAGCTATTTGGCGGCAAGGACTTTTTGTGTTAGATTACTTTCACTATGAATCACCCAAAAACTGAACGCACGCTTGTCTTGATCAAACCGGATGGTGTGCAGCGCACTTTAATTGGCGAGATTATTAAGCGTTATGAGCGCGTGGGGCTCAAGCTGGCTGGTATCAAAATGCTCGTGCCCACGCCGGAACACGTAGAAGCGCATTACACACTCGATCCCGAGTGGCGGCGCATCACGGGTGAGAAGTCGATTGCGAGTTATAAGAAGAAGGGCCTCACGCCACCGTCCGAAGACCCGCTAGAAGTCACTGCTGCGGTGCTGACGAGACTGAAGAGCTACATGTCATCCGGCCCGGTGGTGGCCATGGTCTGGCAAGGTGCGAACGCTGTGCCAGTTGTTCGGAAAATTACCGGCGGTACGGAGCCATTAACTTCTGACATTGGCACGATTCGTGGCGACTTCGTGCTCGATTCTTACGCCATGAGTGACGGTGATGCGCGCGCGGTCAGGAATCTCATCCACGCTTCGGGGACTGTTCCGGAAGCGGAACTAGAAATCAAACATTGGTTCAAGCCAGAAGAACTCGTAAATTACAGATTAGTGCAAGAACAAATCATCTACGACGTCAATCTTGACGGCATTTTGGAATAAGAAGACAATAGGGGGTGAGGTCGTTTGGATTATTTTCTAGATAATATTGTCAGGGACTGCAATATATTTGACACCTTGGTGCTAAGTTGCGCAGACCCACCTGGATTAACCTCTAGGACAATATCCCAAGCGACCTCAACAAAGTAGCTCTAGAAATAGGGCTTTTTTGTTGGCTGAAATACGCTATAATAGAGCCACTGTTTAAATTTTTAGCATGAAAGCGGCGATTACTTTCCATGGCGGGGTTGGCTCGGTGACGGGCGCTAATTTTCTATTGGAAATAGATGATTTAAAAATTCTCGTAGACTGTGGCTTTTTTCAAGGCTCGAAAGTAGCCGATGATCAGAACCGGCAGAAGTTTGCTTACGATCCAGCGAGCATTGATTACTTGCTCGTCACGCACGCACATCTCGATCACATCGGGCGCATACCAAAACTGGTTAAAGACGGCTTCAGAGGTAAAATTTATTCCACGCCACCAACACGCGAAATTTCGGAGCTAAGTTTAATCGACAGCATGGGAGTTTTAGAAAAAGAATCACGCGGTTCTAATTTGCCGCCAATTTATACGGAAAATGATGTCGAGCAAGCGATGCGCTTGTGGGAGACGAAGAATTATCACGAAAGTTTTGTTTTACAGAAAGCGGGGAGTGATAAAAATAGCGAGATAAAAATACCAGTGCAGATGCGCGATGCCGGCCACATTCTTGGTTCCAGTATGTTTGAGTTTGTGGTTAATAATAAAAAAATAGTTTTTACGGGCGACTTGGGAAATTCGCCCAGTTTATTGCTCCCAGATACGGAATTCTTACAAGACGCTGATTATCTGGTAATGGAGAGCGTGTACGGAGACCGGAATCATGAGAGTCGGGATTTAAGTCGCGAGAAGCTGGAAGATATTATCGAGAATACGATGAAGATTGGTGGCACGCTGATGATCCCGGTTTTCTCGATTGAACGAACACAGGAGATGATTTATGAGATTGAGAAAATGATGGACGAAGGGCGTATCCCACCCGTGCCGGTCTTCTTGGACTCACCGCTGGCGATTAAGGTGACGGGTATCTATGAGAAATACGTGAAATACTTTAATCAAATAGCGCTCGAGCAGAGTAACTTGAGCCACGGTTTATTTAAATTTCCTCAATTGCGCCAGACGCTCGCGACGGATGAATCCCGTGCGATTGCGGGCGAAGGCAAGAAGATTATCCTCGCTGGCTCGGGCATGAGTAACGGTGGCCGGATACTTCATCATGAGAAGCGCTATTTATCTGACCCGCACAGCGCGCTGATTCTGGCTGGTTACCAGGCGGCCGGTAGCTTGGGCCGGCAGCTAGAGGATGGCTTGAAGCGCGTGAAAATCTTGGGCCAAGAAATTGATATCAGAGCAAGAATCATTTCCGTGAGTGGTTATTCGGGTCACAAAGGTTCTAATGATTTATTAGAATTTGTGACCAAAACTTCTGATAGTCTCAAGAAAGTGTTTGTGGTGATGGGCGAGCCCAAGTCGTCGCTCTACTTGGTGCAGAAAATCCGTGATTATCTCGGCCTCGATGCCATAGCGCCCACGGCTGGCGAACGCGTGGAATTGGCGTTATAATACAGAAAATATGGATAAATCAACGAAAATTATCATCTGGATCGTGGTCATTGCTCTGGCAATTTGGGGGATTTTGAGTTTTAGCAAAAAAGCGCCAGTTTCTACTTCTGGTGGATCAATAAAGATTGGTCAGATGTCTGGCCTAACGGGTATTGGTTCTGATATTGGTGTGGAAGAAAGAAACGGCGCTTTGCTCGCGGTTGAGGAAATAAATGCTCGTGGTGGTATTGCTGGACGCGCGATTGATTTGGTTTCTGAAGACTCACCAGCTTTGGACCTGAAACAAGGAGTATCGGTGGCGACCAAATTGATGACTATTAATAATGTTTTAGCGATCGTGGGACCACAGTGGGATGGACAAGCAGAAGTTGTGGCATCAGTTTCTGGACAAGAAAAAGTTCCGGTGATTAGTCCTAATGCTTCGACTGACATCGAAACCAAAATAAATTCGCCTTACTTTTTTACCACTTGGCCAAAAAATGAAGTGGGTATTAGAGAATTATTGAAGTTTGCCAAAGAACGTGGCTGGAAAAAGATCGCTATCATTGAACCAGCGAATTTCAGTTTCTGGGCCTACACAGCCAGTCTTTTTGAGAAAAATGCACCGGAATTTGGGATCGAAATTGTTTCAAAAGAAATGGGTACGGATTATACCGTGGTAGATTATCGAACTTTGATAGCCAAGGCAAAGTCAAAAAATCCAGATGCGATTTTCGGCTCTTACGCGGAATTGGAATGCGTTTTTTTGAGACAGTCTAGAGAATTGGGACTAGCTATACCTCTACTTTCTACCGAATCAGCTGGCACGCCAAAAGCTCTAGTGGATTGCCCAACGCTTTTAGAAGATCGACTCTATTTTGCCACTCCGGCTCAGGGTAATGGCTATGATAAATTTGCCGAAGCTTATGAAAGCCGGTTTGAGAAAAAACCTCTTTCACCTTCAGCGGTAACCGCTCACAATGCAATTTTGGTTTTGTCTGATGTGATTGGAAATTTAGTAAAATCAGATAAAGAAATATCTAGAGAAAATATTAGAATTGGTTTAGACAGCGTTAAGTTTGAGAATGGCGTATCAATGCCAGTTATCGAATTTGACGAAAAGGGCTTTGTGATTACTTCGCCTGAAGCGTTCGAAATGCAAACGGTGCGTGATGGCCAGTTCGTAAAACTAGAAAATTAATCATGGAACAAGTCTTAAAACATCCTCATCAGCAGTTCAAGATTTGTGTTTCTGGCGCGGCGGAGACGGGCCACTGCGGGCCAAATGCGATGGAGATGGCCAAGGAGCTGGGCCGGCAGATTGTGAAGCAGGGCGCCGTGCTGGTGACGGGCGCCACCACCGGCTTCCCACTCTGGGCGGCGATGGGCGCTAAGGAGGCGGGTGGCCTCTCGATTGGCATGTCGCCAGCCTCCAGCGAGCGTGAGCATGTGGAGGTCTATGGCTTGCCGCTGGATTACTTAGATTTGATTGTTTACACGGGCTTTGGCTTCTCGGGGCGTAATCTCTTGCTCACGCGCTCGTCGGATGCAGTCTTAATCGGTTGCGGCCGCGTGGGCACTATCAACGAGTTTACCATCGCTTTTGAGGACGAGAAACTTGCCGGCGTGCTGGACGGCGAGTGGCCCACGGGTCAACTCTTGCGCGATATTATGGAGAAAGGTCACCGGCACAGCGAGCGTGTGATTTTTGATAAAGATCCAGCCAGTCTAGTGGCGCGGATTGTGACGACACTAACGCAAGAAAAGCTCAAAGAGTCAGATTATAAAAGCTACAAAAATCCCGGCGTGGCAGATAATGCTTGTGCGCCAGACGTGATTCTCTAATTTTTATATTTTCCTAACTGGTTTTTGTTTCCAGAATCTACTTCACAAATTCAACAAGTTGCGAGAAAGCGGTTGGCTGCTTCTGCGCTAGCGTGGCGAGGATTTTGCGGTCGATAATCACACCCTTCTTTTTCATCGCATTGATTAGTTTGCTGTAAGATAGGCCTAATGGCCGAGTGGCCGCATTGATCTGGATATTCCACAGGCGACGAAAGTCGTTCTTTTTATCGCGCCGATGGGCAAAGGCGTGGACACCAGCGTGGAGCAGGGACTCGCGCGCTAATCTCTCCTTAGAACCTCTGCCATGACGAAAACCTTTAGCTTGTTTGAGCACTTTGCGGCGACGCTTGAGAGCAATGGTGGCTTTTTTGACTCGTGGCATGTTGTTTTATTTAAAAATTATTTTAGTTAATTAACCGCGCTTGACCAAGTTCGGCATAAAGCGAGAAAGCGGCTTATTCTTGATCACAAAGTTTACGGCGCGCTTGCCAGCCATCTGGCTCCGGCGATTTTCTTTGGCATTAAAGTGGTTCTTGCCGCCCTTGCGAGCCAAGATTTTGCCGTTTTTGGTAACGCGTAGGCGTTTCGTATAAGATTTGTTAGTTTTCATAATTTATTTTTATTTCTCGCGTTCTATTACTGTTGTTAAACCTTTGGGACTTTTTTTAACAGCATCAGAGATTTTGTAATTAACCGCGACAAATTTCAACAGTCGCTCTAGTCTTTCGTTCAAGAAGTTCTTGTCTAAGTATTTAGATCGCCCGGGCAAGAATAAGTCTATCTTCACCCTGTGACCTTCTTCCAAGAACTGCGTCACTTTGCCAGCTTTAATGGCCAAGTCGTGGTCGCCGGTACCAATTTTGACCTGAATCGACTTAGTTTCCGTCACTTGCGTCTTGGAGCGGGAGAGCTTCTGTTTTTTATTTTCTAAGTACTGATACTTGCCAAAGTCCATGAGCTTAGCCACGGGCGGCACGGCATTCGGCGAGATCTCGATTAGATCAACCCCCCGAGCCTCCGCCGCTACCAGCGCCTCACCAAGAGACAAGACGCCCAAGTTGGCGCCCTGTTCGTCCACCACGCGCAATTGCGCCGCGCGGATCTGGTGATTAATTCTAGTGCTGCTAGCCAATTTACTTTGAAATAAAGAACCCCATCAGCTTAATCGATGGGGGAGAAAAAGTCAAGCATTTGCTAGCCTAACTGGTTTTTCTATTAATTTAGCGTTTTTACTGCGTAACGGTTGTAACAGTAGTCTCTGTCGCACCTGTCTCCATGGTTGGAGTAGTCTCGGTACTGGTGGTAGTGAGAGTTGTCTCGGTGGTGGTGACCGGAGTGGTCTCTGGTGCTTTATCACCGCTGTAGTACATGTAAGCGCCAATGATGAGCACGATCGCGATGATCACCACGAGTGTGCCAATACCAAAGCCGCGGTTTGATTGTAGTTTCATGTTATATTTTGTTTAAGTTATTTTAGTCCAATAATGATTCGACCTTAGTTAATTTACTCTTAGTGAGCGTTGTCTATTATACTAGAACGAGCTAGGATAGCAAGATGAAAACGTTAGTGCATAACCCCCGAGCCAGCTTTGACTATGAGTTATTAGAGCAATGGGAGGCTGGCTTGGAATTAACCGGCTTTGAGGTCAAGGCGCTCAAGCTGGGTCGTGCCAAGTTGCTTGGCGCGCGTGTGCTGGTGCGTGGTGGCGAGGCTTACCTCATTGGTGCCGAAATTGCGCCCTATCAAGCGGGGAATCTCCCGCCAGGCTATGAGCCGGGCCGCGCTATTAGACTATTGCTGACTAAAAAAGAGCTGGCTAGTTTATCTGGCGTAGAGAATAGCAACGGCTTGACAATTATTCCACTCTCGGTATATAATAAAGGAGGTAAGCTTAAGCTTGTTCTTGCTCTCGCTAGAGGTAAGAAAAAGTTCGACAAACGCCAGAAGATCAAAGAGCGCGAAACTAAGAGGGAAGTAGATAGAACGTTGAAAAGAGGTAATAAATAAATTTGGGGATGATCGGCCTAGACACTTGGCGATTCTCATCTCGGGCATACCGAGAGCGTTGGACTCTCGCTAATCAACCAACAAAACACACTTGCCAACAAAATGGCTAAGCAAGGTGATATGGTATCCCCATACTTCACCTTCGCTCCGAGTTTCGCTTTAGCTTAATTCGGCGTCTCTACCGCACTCGCTTGCTGGGCGGCTAGAGGTGTTATAACCGCGAGCTAGCGCTAATCTCGTGTCGCGATTAGCCCGAAAACTTAGACACTAACCAGCACGACGTTTCGCTCACTCCGAGTTGCGCTGTCGAAAATTAAGTGAGCTAAGTATGTAGATCGTTTGAGTCACACCATTTGCACGCGGGTTCGATTCCCGCCATCTCCACAGACAAAGTAGCCCCGCCTTGCGCGGGGTTTTACTTTGTCTGCTAGACGATGATTGAGGGAATCGAACGCCGGAACGATGCCGAGCGAGCTCGCGAGGCCGTGAGGCGGTGCCCAGACAAACTTTTGTGACGACAAAAGTTTAGTCGAGGGAGATTCCCGCCATCTCCACTACAAAAAAACCGCGAGCGTTTTACGGCCGGCGGTTTGGGAATGGGGAATTTATTGGTGCTCCCATATTGACTTCCATTTAGAAATTTGAAATACTGGAGAGCAATGGGGCATTATGTCGATGCCGCAGACACCCTTAATAACCAATAATTTTATGCAAATGCCCAAAACAACAAAAGTTATGAGTCAAGTCGTAGAATTGCTCAGGCCATTTGAATCTGAGGATAGACAGCGCATTGTGCAGGCAACTCTCACTTTGTTGGGGGAAACTTCAGTTAAGCTTCCTGTCGATAATTCATTTGAGGGCAGTGAATCTAGTGGTGGCGCTAGTGATTTGCCGACAAAAGCCAAAACTTGGATGAAACAAAATGGTATCAAAATGACTGACCTTGAGCAGGTCTTTCAGATTGAAAGCGGGCATGCCGAGGTCATCGCCAGCGCAATCCCCGGGAAAAATAAAAAGGCCCAAAGTCACAACGCATACGTTCTCCAAGGACTCAGCAGTCTTTTGACTTCGGGCGAATCAAGCTTCACAGACAAAGACGCACGGGCTCTTTGCAAAGAACAAGGGTGTTACAGCGATGCGAATCATTCAGTGTATATGGGAGATATCGATAACAAGCTGAGTGGTTCCAAGGAGAAAGGCTGGAAGCTCACCGCTCCCGGTCTGTCCCATGGTGCTTCACTCGTGAAAGAACTCACTAAAAAGGCTGAATGATCGACCCCTCAAAAATACTCTCTTCGCTGCCGGCAGGTCTCAGAGACCCGCTTATTCAGAGCTATCAGGAAATAGCGAAGAATTACGCTGAGCACCGCTGGGAGCCCGCCGAATTGAACGGGGGGAAATTTTGTGAGTGTGTTTACACCATCGTAAATGGTTGTATCAATGCAACATTCCCTACACGGCCATCGAAGCCGCCAAACATGAGGGACGCATGCCAAGCATTGGAGAGAACCCCGTCGAATTCGGCGCGCGTCGGCGATCAAAGTTTGCGCATCTTGATTCCACGGATGCTCTTGCCACTTTACGAGATTCGCAACAATCGCGGTGTCGGTCATGTCGGCGGGGACGTTGACCCTAATTTTCTTGATGCCACCTCTGTTCTTGCGATGGCAAGTTGGGTGCTCGCCGAGTTGGTCCGGATTTTCCACGGCGTTTCTACAGAGGAAGCACAGGAAGCGGTCGATGTGCTTGTAGAGCGCAAACACCCCTTGATCTGGAATGTGGAGGACAAGAAACGCGTCCTCGATCCCGCCATGGATAAAGGGAATCAAGTATTGGTTTTGTTGCGTCTAGAGCCGTCTTGGGTCGCTGAGAATGACTTACTGGTTTGGGTCGAATACAGCACTCTTGCCATGTTTAGAACGCGAATTTTAAGACCTTTTCACAAATCTCGGCTTGTTGAATATGACGAAGCACTGGGGCGTATTCGTATCTCTCCACTTGGTGTGAAAGATGTCGAGGAACGGATACTAAAGAATAGGCCGTAAGAACTCGTCGTAGCGCGGGTTTTTCTATTCTATAAATGTCAGCAAAACCAAAAATCCACCAGCTCTTGTAAAAAAGTTGGTGGGGTTTTTGGAAACTTTCTGCTTGAAACTATTTCATCTCACTGCTTGGACACTTCTTGCTACACTTACTACAGCTGGCATCGCCCGTCTTGCAGGTGCTGTGTACACCGCAGTTACAATTATCTTCATTCATGTTAAAACAATGATTAGCGCTAATAAACCAGGCACTACAGTAGAGACGCGATTGGTGATAATGTATTACGGTGGCCCAGAATTTTATCAAAACAACTGAAGACTTTACTTGCATGCAGTGCGGCGAGCAGGTGCATGGCGATGGTTACACTAATCACTGCCCGGCTTGCCTGTGGAGTAGGCATGTGGATAACAGCCCTGGCGACAGAGCGGCCAAGTGTGGCGGCAAGATGGCACCGGTGAGTTATCGGCTAGTTTCTGGTAGTTATGATTTATTAAATAAGTGCGAGCAGTGCGGCCATGAGAAGTGGAACAAACTGGCCAAAGGTGATAATATGGAGATCTTAAATAAAATATAAAAATCAAATCATGAAAAAAGTCGCAATCTACACCACGCCGAGCTGCCATTATTGCAAAATGGCCAAAAGTTTTTTCCAAGAAAAAGGGATTAGCTACGAAGAATATAATGTCGCGAGTGACGCCGTGAAGCGTCAGGAAATGATCGATAAGAGCGGTCAGATGGGCGTGCCGGTGATCGAGATTACTAACGACGATGGCACGCAGGATCACGTCATCGGCTTTGACGAAAGAGGTTTAGCCAATGCGCTGGGAGTTTAAAATTTTTTGTTCAACCTTGCTCTTGCCCTCATAGTTCAACGGATAGAACAGTCCCGTCCTAAGGGATAGATCTTGGTTCAATTCCAGGTGAGGGCACTGACTGTTTTTTTCTTTGCTTTTATTATTAGTTTAAGCTAGACTAGCCTACATGAACCCGGAGGAACGCGAGTTGCTTACCACGACTTATAAATTAACGAGCGAGAACAACGAGATCTTGCACAGTTTGCGCCGGGCTCAACGCTGGCAGGCGTTCTGGTCCTTCGTCCGCTGGGCTTTGGTAATTGGCTCGGCTTTGGGTGCTTACTACTATCTCCAGCCTTATTTAGATAAATTGCTCGACCTCTACCAGAATCTGCCGGACTTTAATCTCTTATTGCCCAGATAGCTCAGTTAGTAGAGCATTCCCCTGAAGAGGGAAGGGTCGTCAGTGCAAATCTGACTCTGGGCACCGTGGGTTGCTTTTTGAGCAATAAAATGCTATAACAAAGTTTGCGTTTTCTTAGTACATTCTATTTTGAGAGTGACACAAAACGAAAAATAAAAATAAGAAAAGAGAAAGGAGAAAGTTTGGTGGAAAAAAGCTGGAAAGAAAAACTTAGACTTTATTTGCTCGTCTACACTATTGGCTTGTTGTTTGCTGTTGCTTATTTCATCTTGCGTATGCGGGGAGATGTAAAAATCCAAGGCAAATTACCCAAGCCGAACGGCCGCTCTCTGGTGGTGGTGTCTAACCATCCTTCAACAGTAGAAACACTGCTACTAATTGGCTTGCTCTCTAGGTTGTACCTCTTGTCTCCCAGATTAGCGCCTTGGAGTACGCCGACCATGAAGCACTTTTCACGGCTTTCGGGCCGCATTTGGAACTTGATGCAAGAACGGGCAATCTTAGTGCCAGAGGGTCGCGCGGGACTGGTGAGTTGGTTCCGCCGGATGGGAGAGATTATTGGCGGCGCGGAGCCTGCGATTACGATTATCTTTCCGGAGGGCAATCGGACTTTCTTGACTGATAGTGTTCCGGTCGGGGATTCTGGTCAACGTCTCGGTCCGGTGCAACCTGGTGTTGCCACTCTCATTGCCAGAGCTAAAGTGAGACCACTGGTTCTGCCGATTTGGGTTGAAGGTGCCGACAGAGTAATGCCTAACTCGCGAGAGAAGCTGGTGACCGGCTGGCCTCAGTGGCATCGTGGGCCGATTGTGTTACGGATTGGCAAGCCGATTGATTTCCCGGCATATGCCAACCAGACCGAAATTTCTCAGGGAATCTTTGCAGCACTGTCCGGCCTCGCCGGACAGTGCTTTATTTTTTGCCTAAATTTTTCTTAATTTCACAGCGACCTCACTTTTAAGTTTTGTTCGCGGTTTTTATCAACTTTCGGTAGGCGAATCGTGAGTAAACCGTGCTTCTCCAGTGCTTCGGCTTCTTCCACTTCGATCTCTGACGGCAATAAAACACTGCGGGAGAACGAGCCCCAGTAGAGTTCTTTTTGAAAATAATCACCATGACTCACCTCACGAGCAAACTCGCGCTTGCCTTTAATCGTCACCATCTCGCGAGTGATCGAAATTTGCAAATCTTCCGGTTTAACGCCCGAGACCATTGTTTGGATCACAATTTCTGACGGTGTTTGGTACACATCTACGGCTAGCTCGCCCTCCTCGCTTTCTTCTTGCCAATTTTCGCTAGCGCTCGCGGCGTGGCGTTGGGCTGGTGTTAAATCATCGTCATACGCAACCGGCACGCTACCGGTGAGTCTCTCAAAGAATGATCTTTTTTTAGCCATGCTATTTTGTTTATATTGTTTGGTTTATTTTTTAGTCGAGATAAATGTGGCAGACTAGCGTTTTGACTTTTTCGAATAAATAAATAATTACAATCGCTAGCGCCCAGAAGAGAATAAAGATTTTCATTACCTCTGCACCCGTGCTGTTAATTATAAGATAGTTAAATAGCGCATGCAAGACAGTCGCGACCGCCAAGCCGGCGAGCAGAGCCAAGATTTGCTTGCCCCGACGCTCGCAGAAGGCCAGCGCGATGGCAATACCCACCGTGGCCGATGAAACCGTGTGCGCGATGGTCGCGCCGATAAAGCGGAAGTTGCCGTTGCGCCACAAGTCAACGGCAAGCGAGTTGGGATCTTGCATCACGTTAAGCACAAAGAGCGCGTTCTCGGCGGCAGCAAAGCCGAGTGCCACAGTGATGAGATAGATCATGGCGTCGAGCGGTTCGTCGAAGTAGCGCGTGCGTAGCGCCAGCGCCGCCACAATCAGAAACTTAATAATCTCCTCACTCGCGGCCCAAGCCAGCACGGTGACCACGAGATGATTATCGATACTGAGATTAAATACTAGGCGTAGTAACTCTTGTGTTAGATAAGTTGGCACTACAGCTGCCGCGCCACCAAGGAAGAGGCCAGCGACCAAAGCGCGTGGCTCTGGATGATCAGCGTCCTCGCGTAGCCAGAAGAGGAGCCAGACCAGTGCCGGCAAGATGCCGCCGAGTAGCGCTAGAAAAATGTTTAATGGCTCGGCCATGATGCGATTATTAGTTGGTTAGTTTGATTTTGCTCCAGATTAGAATTGATATGAATAATTTGCCAAATTTCTTCTGTAATAAACGGCATGAACGGATGTAATAATTTTAGCACCTGATCTAATAAATAAGCTAAATTTTTCTGAGTTTCTGGGCTAGTATTATTTTTAGTTTCTTCCAGATATTTATCAGCCAAGTCGTGCCAGACGAAGTCATAAATAGTGTGTGACGCCTCGCCAAACTGATAATTTTCTAAATTGTTTGTGATTTTTTTCTTCACTTCTTCTAATTTTACTAAAATTTCGTGATTCTCTTCTGGTTTCTGATCAGTAATTTTATTATCAGTTTTCGTCAGAATATAGCGCGTGATATTCCAGATTTTATTCGCGAACTTCTTGCCCATCAGGATATTATCTTCGCCAAACTTTATTTCCTGCCCGCCGAATTCTTGATAGATCAGGCCGAAGCGCGTGGCATCCGCGCCGTATTTCGCAATCATCTCGAGTGGATCCAAGCCGGTGCCCAAGCTTTTGCTCATTCTCTGACCGGTTTTGTTGAGAACCGTCGCATGAATCAGGATATTTTTAAACGGCAGTTGATTAGCAAAAGTTAAGCCGGAGATCAGCATTCTAGAAATCCAGAGATGGATAATATCGCGCGCTGATGTAATAACCTGTGTGGGATAGAAAGTTCTAAAATCAGTAGCATTTTCATCTGGCCAACCGAGCGTGGCGAGTGGCCACAAGGCGCTGGAGAACCACGTGTCGAAAGTATCATCAGAATTCTCAATGGGAATCCGATGTCCCCACCAAATCTGCCGCGAGATGCACCAATCTCTAATGTTTTCCAGCCAATCCGTGGCAATTTTCTGCCAGCGCTCTGGATGATATTGCACTTCGCCGTTTTTTATTTTTTCTAATAATTTCTCAGCGAGAGGCTTCATCTTCAAGAACCATTGTTCAGAGAGCAGTGGTTCAACCGTGCTATGACATCGGTAACACTTCGCCACATTATGTGTGTGCGCCTCTTCAGATATTAATAAATTTAGTTCGCGCAATTTCTCGACGATTTTCTCGCGCGCTTCGAGAATTTTCAGGCCATCAAATTCAGTTTGAGTATTAATTATTTTCCCCACTTCGTTAATTACTTGAATTTTTTCCAAACCGTGACGCTCACCAAGCTCGCTATCGAACATATCATGCGCCGGCGTCACTTTGACTGCGCCGGTGCCGAAGTCTTGATCAATCTGCGGATCGGCAATAATTTTTACTTCGCGATTCACGATTGGAATAATTACCGTTTCGCCAATCAAGTTTTTATATCTTGCGTCATCTGGATTCACCGCCACGGCCGTGTCGCCGAGCAAAGTTTCCGGCCTTGTTGTCGCGACGGTAATAAAATTTTCAGTATTTTTTATCTGATATTTAATCTGCCAGAGCTTTCCCGTCTCGCTCTCATATTCTAATTCCAAATCAGATAAAGCGGTCTGGTCTTTGATACACCAGTTAATCACGCGTTTGCCACGGTAAATCAAACCTTGCTCTTGATAAATCCGGAACGCGCGTTTTACAGCTTCTTGATATTTCTCATCCATCGTGAATCTAGTTCTGGACCAATCAAGCGAGCAACCGAGTTGCTTGAGTTGATCGAGAATTATATTTCCGTACTTCTCTTTCCACTCCCAAACTTTTTCGAGAAACTTTTCTCGGCCCAAGTCATGTCTAGAGATTCCTTCTTTTTTCAAACTCTTTTCCACCGCATTCTGCGTGGCAATGCCCGCGTGATCCGTGCCCGGTAGCCAGAGCGTTTTCTTACCGCGCATTCTTTCGAATCTAATCAAAATATCAGAAATCACATTCTCCAGCGCATGACCCATGTGCAGGTTGCCCGTCACATTCGGCGGCGCAATACAAATAGTGTAAGGTTCACCCTCCAAATTATCCGGATTGAAAAAACCGCTCTGTTCCCACAGTTCATAAATCCGCTTTTCTGTTTCTTGCGGCTGATACGGCTTCAGCAGTTTCTCCGCAATATTTACTGGTTTTTCGTCCATTTGTTCCTAAAATATAGCAAAATTAAGCCTTTTTGGCGAAAAAGAACCCCACCGCAATGGGTGGGGTGGGGTGCTGAAGAGAAAGAAGATAAACAAAATGAACGAGCTGAATGAGCAAGGCGGCAAACATAAACACCAGTGCTACGCGAAGCATCACCGAGCTTGTCTTGGGTCCAACATCTGTACATTTGCTTATGCACGCGGATATAACCCCTACGGCGAATAATCCACCAAAAATAAACGAAACCATGTTCTCATCTCCTTAAAAAATGTTCAAGTTTATCCCAAACGCCACTTATATATCTAGCAAACTTGGCTTATTTTGTCAAATAAGAAACAATTGGAGAATAATCTGTAACTCACCCCTTCGCCCCTCTCTTAAATTAAGAGAGGGGTTGGGGGAGCGTTATAATTGTAAATTCCCATCAGCTGTGATTTCTTCGCCGTCTTTCACAAACTCATTCTTGAGCGCGTGGAAGTAGCCGGCGACGGCGATCATCGTGGCATTGTCGGTGGTTAGTTTGGCTTCGGGGACGAGTAAGTTGATGTCTGGGAAAGTTTCGGAAGTCTTAGCGCGAAATTGCTTGATTAACTCTTGATTATTCGCCACGCCTCCCGCAATTATCACGCTTTTCGGCGCGTGTTTCTTGATGGCTAAAATTGTTTTGGCGAGCAAAACATCTATCACGGCTTGCTGGAATTCGCGCGCGACTTCAGCTTTGTTTATTTCTGGATTTTTTTGGACTAAATATAAAACAGCAGTTTTTAAGCCAGAGAAAGAGAAGTCTAAATCACCAGAATTAATCATCGGGCGAGGGAGTTTCTGTTCCAGTTTTGGCAGATTTTCTTGTTCAGCTTGAGATGCAAGATTGCCGATTTCGGGTCCGCCGGGATAAGGCAAGCCGAGGATTCGCGCGACTTTATCAAAAGCTTCGCCCACCGCGTCATCGCGCGTCTCGCCTAATTTCTCATATTCTAGCCAGCTTTTGCTTAAAATTAATTCTGTATGCCCGCCAGAAATCAAGAGTGCCAAAATCGGGAAATCGGGCGGTGTGCTGTAATTCAATAACGGCGACAAGAGATGCCCCTCCATATGGTCTACAGGCACGCTGGGGGCCTCCCAGACGCATGACAGAGCCTGAGCCGTGTTCACGCCCACCCAGAGGGCTGGCTCGAGACCTGGGCCACGGGTGAAGGCAATAACGTCAAATTTGGGGGCACGATATTGAGCCGTGAAATCGAGAATGTGTTGTAATACTTCTGGCTCGCGCGCGAGAATTTGCGCCAGTTTTTGCTGCAATTCTAGACTAATTTTTTGCTCACTTTTTTCTATTTTTTCTAGCAAACTTGCTTGCGCTAGCGCTTCTTGCACGAGAGGGATGATATTTCGCGCATGTTCGCGCTTGGCCAGATTGGGGACAACGCCGCCCCACTCGGCGTGCAGTTTGACTTGAGAAGAAACACAGTGCGCTAGAACTTTAAATTTGGGCGTACTAAATTCGCCACTAGCTTCTACTATACTAATAGCCGTCTCGTCGCAACTCGTCTCTATGGCTAGAATAATCACGGTGCTATAATAACATGAGCGTGGCTCTTTACTAGACTAGCAAAAAGGAGAACAATAAAGTGAGGTGATGTCATGGATCAGACGATCAGTTACGTTCTGTTCAAAATTTTCTTGCGTCGAGGTAATGAAACAGAAATTCTTTCTCGGGCGGTTGGACCATTCTGGAGCAAAGATCAATCAGCTCGGTGGCAAGTTGAGGCCAAGGAAATTATCCGTACTCCGCGACTTCTCCAAGAAGGAGTGGTCGGTGCGGGTTGTGGCGAATTATCACCAGCTTCTGAATTCGTCGCAATTGATCCAGAGGAATATTCGCCCAGCGTTCTGATTGGTGGGATGTTGAGGCAGTATTTCCGGCACGCGCAGATTCCTCGCTTGGTTGATCAAAACTGAAAACCCCGTTCTGGAAAGAGAATATCTTTCAGAACGGGGTTTGTTCGACTTGAAGTGGGCGGTACAGGACTCGAACCTGTGACCCTGTCTACGTCAAAGACATGCTCTACCAACTGAGCTAACCGCCCTCGTGAGAGCTAATTTAGCAGATTTAAGCGTGATTATCCACTCCCACCGCCTCACTGATATTCTGGAAGCCGTCGCGCTGGAGTAGTGCCACCAAGCCACGATTTATTTCACCAATCACTTGCGGACCCTCGAAGATCATGCCGGTAATCATTTGTACGAGCGAGGCGCCGAGGCGAATCTTGCGATAAGCGTCTCCAGCGTCAGAAACACCACCACAACCGATTAAGACGAAACGTTTGCCAGTCTGACGATAAATATACGCGAGCATTTTGTCAGCCAATTCTTGCACCGGCTTGCCACTGATCCCGCCAGTGGCCGGAATATTTTTATCAAAGATTTTCGGATTGTCGCGTTTCTTGGTGAGATTGCTACAGATAATACCGTGCACGCGATGCTTGCTCGCAATTTCTAGAATATTATCTAACTGCTCTTGAGATAAGTCTGGCGAGAGTTTAATAAAAATTGGTTTGCTGGTAGCGATCGTGTCTAGAATATCAAGCAAGTAATCTAAGCGATGCGGGATGATGAAAGGCTGGCCACCGGTGGCATTGGGGCAACTAATATTGATAGTAGTGTAATCGCCGATATCAGCGAAAGCGCGGAAAGCTTTGGCATAATCTATCACCGCGTTCTTGATGTCTAAATTATCTGAACAGTTCGTCATGGCCACACTGGTGCCGAGGATATTCTCAAACTTTTTCTGACTCAATTTATTAGCAACAGCCTCACAGCCGTCGTTCTTCAAACCATAATAAACCACCAAGCCTTGCGACTCGGGCAAACGCCACAAGCGGGGTTTGGGATTACCAGCACAGACTTGGCCAGTCACCGAACCAATTTCTTCGAAGCCGAAGCCGACAGCCGGAATGATGTCGGTCAGCTCAGCATTCTTATCAAAGCCGGCCGCGAGGCCAAGAGGGTTGGCAAATTTGAGACCCAAAATCCCTTGCTCTAAGCTCGGATGAGCGTAATGAAGCAGAGACTTAGTCAACTTTTTAGTTAAACTGTGACTGCCTAAAAATGACCCAAAATGGGTCATTTTATCATGCACAGTCTCTGGATCACTAAGGAAAAAGATGGGCTTAAGGGCTCGAGTATACAGTGTGCTAATTACCGACATCTTGTTATTAACTATATGCTTCTCCTAGAACAATGCAACATGCAAAGATGGACGAATACTGCTAAAATTAGAGTGTGACGGCTTCTACTGAAACAACTGAAATAATCAAAAAGTATGTGCGCGTGGCGAACTATATCAGCGCGGCGCAGATTTACTTGCAAGATAATTTTCTCTTAACAGAACCGCTAGAACCAGCGCATATTAAGCCACGATTACTTGGCCACTGGGGCACTTGCCCGGGAATTAATTTTGTCTACGCTCACTTAAACGCTTTAATTAAAAAAACCGGCGCTGATTTTATTTTCCTACTCGGTCCCGGCCACGGTTTTCCAGCACTTCAGGCTAATCTTTTTCTAGAAAATACGCTAAAACAGTTTTATCCCAAAGCGACATCTGATCTGGCTGGCTTGGCTTATATCGCGCGCCAGTTTAGCTGGCCTTACGGCTTCCCGAGTCATAGTTCGCCAGCCACGCCGGGCGTGATCTTGGAAGGTGGCGAGCTGGGTTACTCGCTGGCGACGGCTTATGGTGCGATTCTTGATAATCCAGATCTCATCGCCGCGTGCTTGATTGGCGATGGCGAAGCCGAGACGGCCACACTCGCGACCTCGTGGCACTTGAGTAAATTAATCAGCGCGCGCGAGAATGGCGCTGTGTTGCCGATACTCCACTTGAATGGCTACAAAATTTCCGGACCGACAATCTTTGGCCGGATGTCGGATCAAGAACTTCTAGCGCTCTTCACGGGCTATGGCTACGAGCCGGCGATTGTGAGTGGCGAGGGTGACGAGGTTTACAGCGCCATGGAAGAGACTCTAACGGTGTCTTATCACAAGATTCGCGAGATCCAGAAACAGGCTAGAGCTGGTGAGAATCAGAATCACTCACCCCGCTGGCCGCTGATTATCTTGAGAACGCCGAAAGGTTGGACGGGAATTAAAGAGCTAAATAGTCAGAAGATCGAAGGTAATTGCTTGTCGCATCAAGTTGTCGCGAGTGAGGCAAGGACTAATCCCGAACAGCTCGCGGCGCTGGAAGCTTGGCTCAAGTCGTATCAGATTCACGAATTATTTGATCCAGAGACTGGCTTGGCGCAAGATGTGCGAGATATTCTGCCGGCTGATGAGAAGAAAATGGGCCGGAGTGCGCATGCTAATGGCAACAAAACCACAGAACTTGTTTTACCAGAAATTACTAATTTTACGGAAGAGGCGAGTGTCCCTGGCACGATCGGCTCTAGTAGTATGCGGCGGATTGGACTGTATCTAGCGGAAGTTTTTAAATTAAATCAGAATCAAAAAAACTTTCGTCTCTTGTCGCCAGACGAGACTTATTCGAATAAGTTAGACGCGGTTTTCTCACAAACTAGTCGCGCCTTCACCGGCGAGATCAAGCCGTGGGATCGTGATTTAGCACCTGATGGTCGCGTGATGGAGATGTTGAGCGAGAACGCGCTGCAAGGCTTGGCGCAGGGTTATGTGCTCACTGGTCGCTGGGCGGTCTTCGCTTCTTATGAGGCTTTCATCCAAGTGGTCGCCAGCATGGCGGATCAATATGCCAAATTCTTGCGCATCGCCCGTGAGACCTTCTGGCGTGGAACTCTGCCTTCGCTCACTTATATTCTCACTTCATCTGGTTGGCGGCAGGAGCATAACGGCTTTTCGCATCAGAATCCGGGCTTCATCAATAACATGCTCGAGAAGCAGGGTTGTTTCGTGAAAGTTTTCTTCCCGCCGGACGCTAATACGGCATTAGCAGTTTTGAAAAAATGTTTGAGCACTAAGAGTGAAATAAATATTATTGTGGCTGGTAAGACTCTTGAACCACGCTGGCTCTCGCCAGAATTGATTGCGCAAGAATTAGATCAGGGTTTATTAACTTGGGACTTTGCGAGTGATCCGGATCCGGATATTGTGCTCTCTGGCGTGGGTGAATACTTAACAAAAGAAGCGCTCGCCGCGATCGCGATTATCAAGCAAGAAGCGCCGGAGATCAAAGTGCGATTTGTAAATATTTTAGAAATCTCGGCGATTGGTCTTGGTGATCAAGCTTGTCGCGCGCCGGTTTACCAGTTTGAGGATTACTTTACGGCTGATAAGCCAGTTATCTTCAACTTCCACGGTTATCCGGACACGCTCAAGCAAGTGCTGTTTAATCATCAGAATATCAAAGACAGATTTTCTGTGCATGGTTATACGGAAAATGGCTCAACGACGACGCCATTTGATCTGCATCTCCGCAATGGCACGAGCCGGTATAATCTCGCGATCGAAGTGTTTGAGAAAATGCGCACAGTCGGCGTGCTGGATAGCTTGAAAGCCGAACGCCTGATAAGCTTATATCAAGCGAAGATTACAGAACATAAAGAATATATTATTAAAAACGGCGTCGATCCTGACGAAGTAGAAAACTGGCAATGGCAAAAAATTTAATCATCAATCTGGGCAGTCAGTCGCGGAAGTACGCGCTAGCCGAAGGCGGGCAAATTCTCGCGCGCTCACACTTCGAGGCTGGAGCAGGGAGTTTGGAGGAAGCTTTACAGAGTTGGCAGAAGGCTGGCAATTTAGCAGAATTTGCGGAAATTAATAAAGTGGGGATTAGAATTGTCGCGCCGGGCACTTATTTTACTGCTCATCAAGAACTCACAGCCGAATATTTTGCTAAATTAAAGTTAGTTACAACTGATTGGCCACTCCATCTTGCGCCGGTGCTAGCCGAGCTGGAAATAGTGAGAACTCTCTTGCCTCAAGCTAAACTCTTCGCGCTTTCTGATTCTGCTTTTCATCAACCGCTGCCGGAATACTCGCGTTTATTGCCGATCGATCAGAAGTTAGCTAGTCAGCACGATCTCTACCGCTTCGGCTATCACGGTTTCTCGCTCGCTTCTGTTGTTAGTCAGCTGGCCAGCAAATCTGAAGGCTTGCCAGAGAAGGTAATCGTGGCGCATCTCGGTGGTGGTGCGAGCGTGACAGCGTTAAGTCATGGCAAAACAGTCACCACTTCGATGAGTTACAGTCCGATTAGTGGTTTGCCGATGAGCACGCGGAGTGGTGACTTGGATCCGGCGGTCGTTCTGAAATTATTACAAGAAAGTAAACTCTCGCCAGAGGCTCTCTTGCAAGATTTGGAGAAGAAGTCTGGCTTGCTCGGCCTAAGTGGTGAGAGTGGGGAAGTGCGGGAGTTACTGGAAAAAGAAAAAAATGGCGACGCTCGAGCGGCGCTAGCGATTGAGTATTTTATCAGATCAATTTTGCAATATCTCGCTGGTTACGCGGCGGTGCTCGGTGGCGCAGACCTAGTAGTTTTGACCGGCACTATCGCTGAACGTTCGGAATCTGTTTCTAGCCGCCTGCGCGTTGGCTTAAACTTCTTCCTCAAACCCGAACAGGTGATTGTGTTACTAACTGATGAAATGCGCGAGATGGCGATTGTTCTGACGAAGTTAGGAGATTTGGCTAAGGCTTGATTGGCGAGTGTGTGGGTTGGCTCTATTTTTCCGCTATTGCGACGCCTTTGTACATAAAACCGAGAGGTTTGAATTTTTGGGTAAAATTCTCGATTTTTTGCATTTCAAAACCGGCATCGAGAATAAGTTTTTCGATTTCTCTATTTAAGTGGCAGCCCCCGGCAATTCTGGTGGAAATCGGGGTGAGAAAATTCTGGATTTTAAAGATGAAAGATTTGGGCGATTTTCCGTGTTCAACAAATGAGAATTTCCCACCCGGTTTCAACACTCTGAAAATTTCTCGGAGAGCAATCTCTGGATTGGGAATACTGCACAAGCTCCATGTCGAGACAACGGAATCAAGAGTGTTGTCGGGAAGCGGGATGCTTTCGGCCGAGGCTCGAAGATGTTCAATCGAGAATGACACATTTCTAATCCTTTCTTGAGCGAGAGTGTACAGTCCCTCCGACGGATCAAGGGCGTAGAGTTTGCTGGTGTTTGTGTAATATGGAAGATTAAGTCCTGAGCCAAATCCGATTTCGAGCACAACGCCACTTACCTCGTTTACAACATCAACTCGGTGTCTTTCCAAATCCCGATTCTTCATCCTTAAATTAAGATATTTAGGGAGAATGTATTTGTTGTAGAAATTCATAAGTTTGGCGGAAGAGGAGAGGTTGCGTGCATTACGGCTTTCTCATCCTCCAGCTTCTCGACATCGGTTCTTACTAAATAACTTTAGTTCGAACCGCTGTGGCGGAAGAGGAGAGATTCGAACTCTCGATGAGGTTTCCCCCATGCCGGTTTTCGAAACCGGTGCCTTCAACCACTCAGCCACTCTTCCTTAGTGTGCTACCACACTAACATTTCTTGTCATTCTTGTAAAAAATGCTATATTTTGAGAGCCAAATTAAGTAAACAAGCCAAGGCCCCATCGTCTAACGGTTAGGACATCGGCTTTTCAAGCCGGTAACCAGGGTTCGATTCCCTGTGGGGTCACACACTTGCATTCTCAAGTTTAATATAGTATAGTCTGGCCTGCTCAGTTCCTTGTTGTTGAGGGACGCAAATTTGGGAAAATAATTGAAATAAAGAAGAAGGGAGTTGGCTCATGGCTGACAAAAGTTTGGCGGTCTTGGCAAATGCTCAAATGGAGTTGCGCAGAGGAGAGGGTGGGGTACTACTTCTCAGTGGTACCCTGGAAGCGCATCATGACTCTCTCATTGGTGGACAGAAAGGCGGGACACTAGCACTAAGCGGCGAATTGCTGGTTTCGGGAGGCAATGGTCAAGATGTTGGGCTCGAAATCAGACTTGGCAATATTTCGGTCCGCGGCCTTCTCCAACTTGATGGCCTGACGGCTGAGCAGATTCTTTTTCTGTTTGGGAAAGCCATGCCAGCCGCTTGTCTCAATGCTCCACCAAAGGTCACAGCCGCCTGAATTTTTCACCTTCCCTCACATCACAGAAAGAAAAAAGCCCCGGCGATCTTGCATCGCCTGGGCTTTTTATTTATTTTTGTTTACTAACTCTTAGCGCGTGCCTGCCAATTTCATCATCACTTCCCAAGTGACGTGACCAAAGTAGCCGGTGACGGGCAAACTGTGGGCTTGCTGGAAGAGTTTGAGACTTGCTTCGGTGAGCGGACCGAAGGTGAGCGTCTCCTGACTTGGTGAGCCGGGGCCGCCCGTAGCGAGAGGGAAGCCAAAGCGGTTGAGCAACACTTGCAGGTCATAGACATAAGAACCGTAGTTGCCCAAGAAGAGGTCTGGTGGTGGCACGGTTGGTGCAGGCTGGTTCTCTGCAATGGTGGTAAGTAACTGAGACAAGACAGACTGAGTCTCTGTATTGCCGGCGCTTGGTGCAGAGGTTTCGTTAGTAGCGGTCACTGCTGCTGGACTAGCCACGGGTGCAGAGATAGAAGTGTCTACGTAGCCAGAGCCACCACTAGTAGTTGTATTAGACGTGTCTGGTGTTTGGTCCTGATTATTACCACTGTTGCCGGACTCCACTTGCGGGTTATTTTCGTTATCGTCGGTAGGATTGGAACAAGAGTCGGTAGTAAAGGTCTGAGCGCTACCAGTGCCCGTGTCACCAGAGTTGGTGGCATAAGCTTGGAAGTAGTAATCAGTGTCGCATTCTAGGTCAGAGAGGGTAGAGCTAAAGTCGCCGGTGGAGAAGGTGCCACTCTCCTCAGCGTCTGAGCCGTAGCTGAGTGTAGTACCGTAGTGGAAGCCTCTGGCTGTGGCATCGGCGCCACCGGTATCACTAATATTGCCATTGAGCGTAGCGCTATCTTCGTCTACTCCAGTAGCGGCCGAAGTTGTAACAGTTGGCGCCGCGACATTATCTCCACCGCCACCACCAGGGCCGGGGTCAATGCATTCGCCGTCAATTATCTGCATCGGTGGGTCGCAGGGTTGCGCTTCTCCTTGACCAGGAGCCGCGATTAATTGCTTTCCATCAGGGCTGGGGCCTTTCTTGGAGAATATACTACTGAAGAAAATGATGACCAGGATTAATAAGACTACAATAAGGTAACTATTTGGTCTCTTTGTTTCGCTCATGATTTTATTTAAATAAAATTAGCTTCTAATTAGCTAAGATTATACCATAATCTCAATTTTGGCGCCTAGCTTCTGCAGTCTAGTCACTAGATCCTCATAGCCGCGGTTAATCGAATAGATATTGCGCAGGATGGAAGTGCCTCTGGCCGCCAGCATGGCGATTAAGATAATCGCCGCGGGCCGGAGTGCTGGCGGGCAAACTACTTCCGTGGCGCGCAGTTCGCTCGGGCCTTCGATATAGACGCGATGCGGGTCGGCGAGCATAATTTTCGCGCCTAGCTTGTTCAACTCCATATAATAAATAGCGCGATTTTCGTAAATCCAGTCATGGATCAGTGTGGTGCCGCGGGCTTGTGTGGCAATTGGCACAAAGAACGGTAAATTATCAATGTTTAAACCAGGGAAGGGTAGTGGATGAATTTTATCTTCCAACGCTTTGAGTTTAGAGCTTTTGGTCGTGATGTCTACTAGGTCTGTCTGGCCATTCGCGCTTTTGTAGCGCCGGCTTAGCTTAAACTTTAGACCCATTTTTTCTAGTTTCAACAATTCTAGCTCTAAAAAGTCGATTGGACAGCGTTTGATCGTTAATGCTGAGTTAGTTGTGGCCGCGATGGCTAGGAAGAGCATGGACTCAATCGGATCTTCGCTCAATTCAAATTCCACGTCGCGCTCGATTTTAGCTAAACCAGTAATTTTAAGCGTACTCGAACCAATGCCTTCAATTTTTACCCCCAAGAGCTCGAGAAAATAGCACAAATCGCGCACCATGTAATTGCTTGAGGCAAGCTTGATCGTTGTTTGGCCGGGGATCAGGCTGGCGGCAATCAAGGCATTTTCCGTCACTGTGTCGCCAGTTTCATACAGCACAATCTCGGCCGGGCGTAATTTTGTCGCGCTCACTTCGTAATCAGTTTCGTGGGATTTGATTTTCACGCCTAGTTTTTCTAGTGCAAATAAATGTGGTCGGACTGTCCTCTCGCCCAGTTTGCAACCGCCCGGATGCGGAAATTTGAAGCGCGATTCGTGGTGGACCAGCGCGCCAATCATCAAGAGCACATTTCTGGTCTTGCTGGCCGATTCGGTGTTGATTTCTGCCAGTTTAAACTTAGTTGGCGGTTGGATGATTAGATCGTTGCCTGATTTGGTAATTTTTACACCAAGACTCTCCAGTACTTCCAGAATCCGCGCCACTTCTTCGATTTTTGGCACGTTCTTGAGCGTGGTTTTGCCGCGATTAATCAGCGAGGCGCAGAGTAGCGCGACCGCCGCATTTTTAGACCGATTAGTGGTAATCTCGCCAGACAATTTTTTCCCGCCTTCTATCTTCAAATTTACCGTTTCTGACATTATTTTTTGACTATCAACTATTGAGATGCAAATATTGGTAAATATTTTCCAGCGCTTTGATCGCGTCACCGGCGGCGATATTATTCTGATGATACAGCGCGTCGGTGCAATCGCCAGCCGCCCAGATGCCGGGCGTGCTGGTAGCTTGGGTTCGTGGATCAACCGGAATCGAGCCGTTCGTGTTTAATTTCACTACATCTTGCACGGGCCAAGTGCTCGGGACCAGGCCAATTTCCACAAAGACGCCGTCAGTTTTTAGCTCTTTTTGCTCGCCAGTTTTACTATCTTTATAAACCAAACTAGACACAAATTTTCCACCTTTAAATTCTATTAGCTCAGCATTAGTGATTAATTTTACTTTGCTATTTTGCTTCACTTTTTCCACTGTAATTTCGTCAGCTCTAAAACTTTCACCACGGTGGATGAGCGTTACACTTTTACAATAAGCCAAGAGTTGAGAAACAGTCTCGAAAGCCGCATTACCACCACCAATCACCACCACATCTTTATCCGCAAAGAGTGGCCCGTCACAAGTCGCACAATAAGTGATCCCTTTTTGCTCAAACTCTTTGGCGCCCGGCACAGTCAGTTTCCGCCGCTCAGCGCCAGTCGTCATCAAAACTGCTCGCGCTTGCACGTTCTCACTGTTATCCAACTTTGCTGTAAAAGTTTTTTCAGTTTCTTTTTTACTAATCTGCTCCACTCTCACGCCTTCTTTAATCACAAAATCCGTTTCGTTCTGGTAACTAAACAAATGCTGTTTTAAATTTTTTGCTAGTTCTTCGCCGGAGATATTTGTTGTGCCGATCCAATTATAAATTTCTGCCGAGACACTGGATTGCCCGCCAAATTCACCAGCGACCACTAGAGTTTTTAACCTTTTCCGCGCGGCATACACACCAGCTGCCACCGCCGCTGGGCCACCGCCAACGATAAGTAAGTCGTGAGTCATGTGCGTCTCTAGATTGTACTACTTTTTCGGCCGTCGGAGAAAAGCGGGGATAGACGACCAGTCGTCATCTTCGGTATTCTCGAGATTATTATTTAAACTATTAGCTTGATTCTGGCTCTTCTTGTCTTTCAACTCTTTCAATTCTCTCTCGCGTGTCTCAGCTGGACTTTCGGGCTTTTCTTTTTTCTCATCAATCACGCGCGCTTCGTTGCCGGCAAGCAAGTTCTTCTTCCGCACATTCTCAGGGAAGCCGGAGGCAATGACTGTCACTTTGATCTCATTTTTGCCGAGCTTTTCATCATGAATAGCGCCAAAGATTACTTTGGCATTTGGATCAATCGAGGAAATAATCACCTTCGCGGCTTCTTGGATCTCAAACATGGTCATCTTGTCGTCGCCGGCAATGGCAAAGAGTACGCCCTTGGCGCCATCAATCGCCACATCGAGGAGGGGAGAATTAATCGCCGCTTTGGCCGCTTCCACGGCGCGATTCTCACCAGCGCTACGGCCAATACCCATCAGCGCCGAACCAGTGTTGGCCATAATCGCTCGGATGTCGGCAAAGTCCACGTTGATGATACCGGGCGTGGTGATGAGATCAGAGATCCCTTCCACCGCCTGGCGCAGAATTTCGTCACACATCGCAAAGGCGTTAGTGGCCGTGGTGTTTTTATCAATAATGCCAAGCAGTCTGTCGTTGGGGATCACAATAATCGCGTCCACTTCTTTGCGGATCTCGTCAATCGCCTTATCCGCAATCTGCATGCGCTGATTGCCCTCAAAGAAGAATGGCTTGGTCACCACGCCAATGGTGAGAATACCTTGATCCTTGGCTGATTTGGCGATCAAGGCACTAGCGCCACTAGCGGTGCCGCCACCCACGCCACAAGCGATGAAGACCATGTCCGCGCCCTTGATGGCGTTCTGGACTTCTTCCATACTCTCTTCCGCCGCTTTGCGGCCGATTTCTGGATTCATCCCTGCTCCCAAACCTCTAGTTAGATTTTTACCAATATGCACTTTTTTCTTAGCTACCGAGTGATGCAAGTGTTGTGCATCAGTATTGATGGCAATAAAGTCCACGCCTTTGACCCCCGAGCGGACCATGTGGCTCACCGCATTGGTGCCCGAGCCACCCACGCCGATTACTTTAATCCGGGCAAAAGCTTCGATTTCTGGCTCAATCTTGGGCATAAGTGACCCTAGTCTAGCAGGGTGCAAAATAAATGCAAACTTGCCCGCCGGCTGGCGGGTGGGCGGTTTCAGACAAGAAAAAGCGCCACCTCCGAACGAATCGGTGAGTGGCGCGTGAGTCTTGATGTTGTCTGTGTCCTATGCGGCTGTCAGTTTTCTAAGTATCCGAGCATTGGGACCGAAGAGCAAAATCAATATCGTAATGCTTTCAATCAGCAGAAAGGTGAGAGGCTGGGTGGCGTCTTCTAGCGTCCACTTTTTAATCGCTGCGCTTCCCAGAGCTGCGGCAATCCAGAAAAGCATCCAAGCAAGAAAATTTTCTCGACTCGGATCTTCCCAAACCGACTTAAATGTCGGGAATGCGCCCACTATTAGTCCGCCACAACTTATGACGATACCCCAATTTGGATCACCTCGGATGAGCCAAAGTGAAATAGCCATCACGACAATTCCGAGACAGAGTTTGTCTAGGAAACTCCAGCCCGGCTTTCCATACTTGAGTGTGACTAAGAAAACGATCCACACTCCAGTAACCGCTCCAATGATCAGTCCTCCAGCGGTGTGTTTGACCAGCATTCCGCACAGCGTGATCGTGTCAAGAATGCCCCAGATAAGCCAAGATGCCTTGCAGGGTTCGGTTTTTCCTGGTGTACCTGGTGGAAGATTTCGATCGCGACAGATCGCCCAAATGTAGGGGATAAAGGCGACAATAATCATAACACCGGCCAGATTCGATAGAGTATCTTTGGCTGACATCGCAGCCTCCTTTCACGTTTATTTCGAAGACCAAGTTAAATTCAGAAACACGAACGCAATTCTTAGCCTAGCAGATTAAAGTTAATCTGTCAAGCACTAAAAAAGCCCTAAAATTAAGGCCAGAATTCTTTGAGCCACTTCACAAAGCTGGATTTGGTGGAGTGAGCGATTTTTTCGCCCAGCGATTCTTCGGAAACTAAGCCAAAACCAAATAAGCACAAGCCGTAAGCGACCACCCACGAGGCATCGCGAATTTGATTTTTTAAGTGCGTGGCTTGGGAGACGTCGAAAAGTCGTGCCGGTAATTTGAGTAGAGATTTAGCCACGCGTTCGATATTTTCTAGATTACCACCCGCGCCCACAATAATTGCGCCGGCGGGCAGCAAACCATTTCGGCCAATTTTCTTGAGATGTGCGTCAACTGATTCGAAAATGTCACTTAATCTGGCTTCGATAATTTCGTCTAATTTTTTCTTTAAACTTGTGGCTTGATCGCGACCGCCCAATTTCAACTGCTCCGCTTCTTCTAGCGAGACCTTCAAACCCAGCGCAATGTCGTTAGTCACATCATTAGAGCCAAATGGGAAAACTTGGAGCGACATCGGCGTACTTTCTTCAAAGGTGATGACAGACGTGGTTTGCGAGCCAATGTTGACCAGCGCACAACCGGCCATTTTTTGTGCGGTTGAGAGTGTGGCAAAGCTCGCGGCCAGTGGCGCGGCCACCACATCTTCCACATTCAAGCCAGCCATGCTAACGACTCGCGCTAAGTCTTGCAAATGTTGACCCAAGCAGTGGATGAACAAAGTTTTGACTTCCAGCTTGCTCCCGCGCAAGCCTTCCGGCCGGCCCAGAACGCGCTCGCCGTCGAGTTTGAACGCAAAAGGAATGGTGTGGATAATCTGCCGATTCTGGAAGTCGCCGAGACTAGCGCGGCTGGCTTCTATTACTCTGTTCACATCGCTCTCGCTGATTTCCAGATCAGCCTTCGAGACCGCAATCTGGCCGCTGGCCACTTTGGCATCCAGCGTAATGCCGCCAATGGCGAGGTAAACATCTTTTAATTTAACTTTCGCCTGTCTCTCTGCTTCTTTAATCGCCTCCCGGAGATTTTCTAACGTTTCATCAAAATTAATTATATAACCCCGTTTTAGTCCGCGGGATTCGCGCTTGATCTGGCAGAGCACGCGCGGCACGCTCGACTCTGGCACCACTTCGCTCACCACCAGCCGGATGGCGGCGGTGCCAATATCAAGTCCTGCGACGATGTGACGTGCCATTCTTTTTATTTTTTAAATTCTTGCTTAATTTAAACAGCTTAATTAATTTTTCTTCTTCACGCTCCATTCTACTACCATGGTCAAGACCTTTCAAATGTAACAATCCGTGGATAAAGAGATAATCGAGCGAGAAGTTGTCGCGAATCGCCTGTTTTTTGTTAATTAGAATTTCGCCGGAGGTTTTAGACAGTGGGAAACTTAGTACGTTAGCAATTTTATTTTTGCTTCGCAATGTTTGATTCAACGTCAGCGCTTTTTTGTCGCCAATAAAGGCGAGACTCAAATCATAAGCCTCGCCGAGCACTGTTTCTTTAATTTTTTCCCAGTTTTTCTGCAACTAAATTTTTCTAGCTTAAATTTTGCCCAGCTTTTTTAATCTGTCGTAAGAAATCTTGCGGGTGAGGCGAGTGAGCGCGGACTTCTTCTTCTTAAAGTGCGACTGTGGCCGGGCATTGTAGCGGAGACTTTTTGCTCGCTTAACCACGCCAGACGACTGCACGCGCTTGGTAAAGCGTCGCAAGACGCTGGAATTGGACTCGTTGCCCTCTCGTTGGACTTCTACAGTGGTAATCATAATAAATTAAGAATAGTCTACACTAGCACGATTTAAGATACTCCGCAAGTTCGCTCATCTTTACGGTCTCTTGCGAGCGCGTTTCCATATTCCGCACTATCACGGTATTTTCCACCGCTTCTTTCTGGCCCAGAATTATTGTATAAGGCACTTGCAACTTTTCGGCTAAACCCAGTTGCGTGGCGAGTGAATCTTTCGAGAGCGATTGCGCAATCGGGATTTTTGCTTTTCGTAATATTTCTATAACACCAAAGCTTTTGAGTTTAGCGTCGAAAGAAAGTTGAATAAAGAAAATTTTCGGCTTTTTAATCAGTCTGGGATTTAGTGGCACATAATTTGGCGATAGCGCGAGGCGCTCAATACCGATCGCCGCACCCACGGCGGGTATATCTTTCTTATTCCCAATCGCGCGAGCGAGATAATCGTAACGGCCACCGGCGGCGATGGTGAGTGGTGCCGCCGCCGGAGCGCCATCGGCGCTGGCGGGAGCCATGGCCGTGGCTGGTTCGATAATCTCAAACACGGTTCTTGAGTAATAATCCAAACCGCGCACTAGCGTATTATTAATTTCATAGCTAATACCCATCATTTCCAGATATTCTAGAACTTCTTGGAAGTGTTTCTGGCAGTCGTGGCAGAGCGATGAGATGGGTGAGGGCGCGCTGAGCTTGATTGGCTGGCAAACGGGATTTTTACAATCTAGCAGTCTAAGTGGATTATTCTTGAAGCGCTCACGGCAATCACTACACACATCTTTGAGGTGTTTGCGATAATAATTCACCAGTTCGCGGCGGTAGATGTGCCGGCATTCTTTGTCGCCCAGACTGTTGATTTCTAGTCTTAAGTTTTTCAAACCAACTTCTTCCAGCATCAGGAGCATTAGTTTGATAATCATCGCATCAGCCACTGGCTTGGCCGTGCCGATCACTTCCACATCAAACTGGTGCAACTCGCGCAAGCGCCCGCGTTGCGGTTTCTCATGACGGAAAAGTGATCCGTAAGTGTAGAGTAAAACTGGTTGCGATTCGCTCTGCAAACCGTTCTCAAAGTAGGCGCGCATCACGCCAGCCGTAAATTCTGGCCGCATGGCCAGGTGATCGCCGCCTTTCGTCCGCAGGGTGTACATTTCTTTTTCCACAATATCCGTATTTTCGCCGACGGATCTGATGAACAAATTAGCGTGCTCCAGCACCGGCGTGCTGATGGGCCGGAAGCCGTAATAGCTCGCAATTTCGGAAGCCTTCTCGCAGAAGCCTTGCTGGTGATAATAAGCCATGTCGATCAGGTCGCGCATGCCTTTGGGCGCTTGAGGCAGAGCGGAATGTTCTCGCGCCAGGTCGCGCTCTTTTTCTTTCTCGCTTTTCTCTTTGCTATTTTTTAGATTCTTTTTCACAGTTTTTATTTTAAAAAATTATTTTGCTTGCGCTGGCTGACCGGGTAGATAAGCTAGCGTGCTGGGTGGCAAGAGCCGGAGAAATACTCGCCCAGTGATCAAGTTCCGCGGCAATGGCCCCCAAATGCGGGAATCTAAGCTCACCGGCCGATTGTCGCCCAGAACGAAATATTCGTTATTTAGCAATTTTACTTCCAGATTTGCGACAGCCAGATTTTCTTGCACATACGGCTCGGCTAGCTTAATTTGCTCTGGTTTATTGCCAACTGTCGTGATCAAGACTTCGCCATTAGTTATTTTTACGGTTTCGCCAGGCAGGCCGATTATTCTCTTGATGAAGTGCTTGGCTGGATCTTTGGGATATTTAAACACGATCACTTCGCCGCGGATTGGCTCACGAAAGTAGTAAGACAACTCGTCTATGACTAAGTACTGATTGCTCTCAAAGGTCGGATGCATGGAACTGCCGCTGACAATGAACGGTTGCGCGACAAAAGTCCGGATTGGCAGCACAATTACTAGCGTAATCGCCACAAATTTGACGATTTCCCAGATAGTTGAGCGGATTTTGGTCCACATCGTGAGGTTAGTTTATTACAGTTTGGCGACACAAGCAAGATTTGGCCTGATTTGCTATAATCTAGGGTGCAAAATTAAGCTAAACAGCAACATGACCGACTTGCCGAAAGTGTTAATTATCGAAGATGATCACTTCTACCAGAATAAATGGCTGCGTGACCTGGCCGGCCGGGCCAATATTGTCCGCGCTTTTGATCAAGAAGAAGGCCGAAAAATGTTTGCCGAGCATCCGGATGTCAAAATGATCGTGATGGACGGTTATGTGCCAAATTCGAGCGCCAAAACTCTCACCGATAAACCCGGCGAGGCCACCACTCTAGAATTGGTGCGAGAATTGCGAAAAAGTTTTGCTGGCGTAATCTTGGCCGTTTCTTCTAGTATCAATCGCGACTTAAAAAGTGCCGGTTGCGACGAAGTTTGCGAAGATAAGGACGAAGTGGGCGCCGTGGTGCTAAAGTTGTTGGATAAATAAACATGAGTAACTATTTTATTTTAGGTTTGGGAAATCCGGGAGAAGAGTATCGCGAAACGCGCCACAATGCCGGGCGGATTGTGGCGAGTGAGATAGAAAAAAGATTAGCTAGTCCGTCAGCTGACGGAAAAAAAATAAAATTTATTGTGCCAGGCGAGAAAGTGATGATGAATCAGTCTGGCAAGAGTTTAGTTGGCTTGATTAAGACCAAAAAAGACGCGGCTAAACTAATCGTGATCCACGATGATCTGGATTTACCAATTGGCAAATTTAAAATCAGCTGGAATCGCGGCACGGGCGGGCACAGAGGTTTAGAATCTATTCTTCGGCAAATCAAAACCACAGAATTTATCAGGTTTAGACTGGGCATTGCGCCGGTGACACCAAGCGGGAAAACCAAAAAGCCGAGTGGCGAAGAAAAAGTGCTGAAGCACATTTTGGGCGAGTTCAAACCACTAGAACTCAAAATTATCAAAAATCTGGGTAAAAAAGCGAGCGAAGCGGTGGAGACGATAGTGGGGGAAAGCTTAGCAAAAGCAATGACGCTGTTTAATTGATAAGAAGAGCTTGTAAGTTCACCACCCCCCCGCTCCTCATTAACACTCGGAGCACCCCCTCCTTAATCAAGGAGGGGGTTGGGGGAGGTCATAGGGCTAACTAGGGCCGTTTTTACGAAAAAGCTTGACTTTTTAAATCGATAAGAGTACAGTAGTGGCTGGAATAGTAAAGTGGCCATTTTTGGCTACTTTTGACATCGAGATAAACAATGTTTTTGAAAGGAAAAGCTCATGTTCAATTCCGAAGGACTCCCCGAAAGATTGAGTGGAGATCGTTATCGTGCGTTTTTTAGAGGACAGCATCCATTGTTGGTAGCGCTTTTTAAGAAGCGCCAGACTACTAAAGGTTGCACTCAGTTTCCACGTCCTGGTCAGGAAGTATCTTGGCCACTACGGTTGGAGGTGATCTATGAGCAGGACAATGACGGTTGGACATCTATCAAACGCGTGGTCTTGCTCTTGCCTGTGGATGAAGGTCAGGGACGACCTCCTCACCGCGCTACTCTTTATGATCACACAAGACAGCCGGACGCAGAACAACACGGGAGAAAATACTTTTATCTTTACGAAGAAGCAGTCAGAGAACTCTTGTTAGACGCTCTGACTTCTTTTGCTAGAGATCGAGAAGGAGTAGCTCTCTCTCGATTAGCACTTCATCCCGAGAGGATTCCCACAGAGCCGACCGAGGGAGAGGGTGGGGACGACGAAGAAGCTCTGGTTGTTGATAGGGCGCTCCATGTCGAAGAAACCGGAGTTAATACCCACGAGGTTCGAGCGCAAATCCATTGAGATCAACTGTGCGTGCTTGCTCACCAAACGCCGCTTCCCATTCGGGTCGCGGCGTTATTTTTTCGTTTAATTTTTTTTAGCAAAACTACTTCGCTTTCTCTATTTTTCCGCTTTCTTCTCCATTTTCTCCAGAGTTTTGTGGCCCAAGCTTAGGGTCATTTTGTGGGCCTTTGGCTCAAAAACGTTGATGGTAAAAGCGTAACTCTTGCCGAGAGCGAGCTCTTGCTTGAGCGCTTCGTCACTCGCAAATTCCGAGATGTGGACGAGGCCAGCCACGCCTTCCTCAATGCTCACCAGCGCGCCATGCTTATTGTGCTTAATTACCACGCCGGTTACATGATCACCGCGTTTGTACTTTTTCTCCGCTTCTTGCCACGGATTAGGCTTGAGCGCTTTGATCGAGAGCGAAATTTTGTCGTCTTTAATTTCAATAATTTTTGCTTTCAGTTTATTGCCAATTTTATACAAATCACGCGGATTCTCCACCAGCGACCAATCCATTTCCGAAATGTGGATAAGACCTTCGAAGCCGTCTTCGATTTTGACGAAAACGCCAAAGTCCACCACGCCCGTGACTTCGCCAGCTACCACATCGCCGAGGTTGTATTTAGAAACAATGTCGCGCTTGCTCTTACTCGAGACGGCTTTTTCTGAGAAGATTAGCTTACCCTCTTTGGGGTCAGCACCAATCAAGTAGACCGGCAACTTCTGGCCCACTAACTTTTTCAACTCCTCCATAATTTTGTTTCGATCGCCGTCCGCGACTTTGGGATAATGCTCTGGTTTAAGTTGGGAAGCGGGGATAAAACCGTCCAAGCCTTGCCACTCCAGTGTCAGTCCGCCTTTGTTGGCATTTTTCACTAGCACTTCAAATAGGGTATTCTCTTCGATTGCCTTCTTAGCCTCTGACCAAACTAGTGCCTGCTTCGCCTCTTTTAGAGATAATTCTATATAGCCGTTCTCGCCCTCCGGCAAGACCACCTTGGCGCTGATAGAATCACCGGGATTGATTTCTCTAATCACATCACGCGCGTTTAAGTATTCCCGACCAAAGATAATGCCTGTCCCAAACGGTGGGATATCCACATACACCGACATTTTGGCTTTGCTGATCACCGTGCCGGCCACAATCGCGCCCTCGCGAGGCTTCTCGGCCGTCGCCTTCAAGATCTCATCCATTGGGGTGAGCGGCAAGACTGTTTCGGGGGTAATATCAGTGTTATCTTTGGTCAAATTTGTCATAGACAGACATTATATAGATTCCTTTACTTTAATCAAGTATAATAATCGAGTATACTAAATTAGTGTGAAATAGTGTCGAAATTATTAGTTTAAAATTATTCATGAAAAAATTAGTTATTAGTCTTTTTGTTTTGTTATTTGTGGTCTCTGGCGCGGTGCTGGCTACACAGTTAGCGCAAGCGCAAACTTATCCGTCCAGCGTTTCTGGCGCCAGCCAGTCCACAATTGATGGGATTAATGCTTGGTTGCTTGGCTTAGCGGCGCAATATGGTGGCAATACGTCTGGTAGTACCGGCGGCTACACACCGCCACCGGCCACACCGGCGAGTCAGTTACCGGCTGGCTATAATGCTGTCAGTGGCAATGCCGGCGACTTTACCACTCTCACAGGCGCGATTATCAATGGCAATCACGGCGGCGCGAATGACTACAACTTCCGCGTCTGGTATCCGGGTGGCGGCACACTCACCGGTACCGAGCTCTCGGGTATCAAGAACTGGAACGGCTTCTGGAGCGCGCTGTGGGTTAAGAGCGGCGGCGGTGCGGGCAGTGCCAACCGCGCGATCTATGCCGATGGTCCGGTGACGATTATGAACGGCAATGTGGGTATTGGCATCGAGAGTCCATACAGCCAAGACAAGCTACACGTGGCCGGTAATATCCGGGCTGACGACACAATCGTGGCGAGCAAGGGTCTCTGTGTGGGCGGCGGCACAGACGAGTTCCGTTGCACCAATGACGGTAATCAGTCTGGTGCCTGGTGTGGAATCCAGCACACCGCTGGGTTTATTACGCTCAATAGCTTCCCTTGTAAGGGTGTGCCATTCCCAGGTTGCCCAACCGGTTATGCTTACACTGTGGTGGGCACCAACGCTTACAATATTCCAGACACTTACACTTGTATGAAGACGGGTACTGGTTATCCGTAGATCTGGCTAACTGATTCTGTTTCTCACAAAAAACTCGCTTCACTCTTAGCGAGTTTTTTGCTACTGTGGGTAAATCATGAATAAATCAACAATTTGGGCAATAATAATTATCTTAGTTTTGATAATCGGCGGGGTGTGGATGAGCAAGAAGCCAGTTGCGCCAGTGGCCAGTGAGCCAATCAAGATCGGCGTAATTGCACCACTGACTGGAGTGGTGGCCGATTACGGTGAAGAAATTAGGAAAGGCGCGATGGCCGGAGCGGCTGGGAAAAATGTTGAGTTAGTTTACGAAGACGACAAATGTGATCCCAAGGAAGCGGTTTCGGCTTTCCAGAAGTTAACCGGCTTTCAGAAAATCTCTTTTTTGATTGGCCCGGCTTGTGGCTCGCCACAAGAGGCGATCGTGCCATTGCTTAATAATCAGAAAATCTTGGCTCTGGTGCCGGCTGCCGCTTCGGCTGATTTGTATCAGAAAAGTGGTAACAATTTCTTCAACATCCAGTATTCGCTTCAAGATGAATCAACGTTTATTGCCAACAAAATGTATGAATTGGGTTACAAGAATGTGGCGTTAATTAGTTACGGCAACGCCTTTTCTCAAGCGCATGCGGATGCTTTCCGCGCGGCCTTCAAAGGCAAAATCGTGATTGAGAGCAAATTGCTGGACGATTCCAGCGATGTCTCGACCGAAATAGCCAAGATTAATCTCGCCAAAGTGGATGCAATTTATTCGCCAGATATCTCCTTCTTCTTTGCCAGTGGTCTCAGTAAATTGCGCCAGCAGAAAGTGGCTGTTCCCGTTTTCTCTACTTATGTGGTGGAACTGCCAGCCGTGCGCGCGCTCGTCTCTGACGTTTTCTATTCTTACCCAGCCGGCATGGCTGACGCTGAAGCCGCCGTTTTTGGCTTAACCCGAGAAGCCACGGCTTTGCTAACAGATAACGTGGTTGCCTGCGCTGGTGATTATGAGTGTGTGAAAGATAAATTAATTTCGTCCAGTAAATTTAATGACAGTGGCGTGTACCAGCGCGATCTGATCTTGAAGCAAATTAAAGATGGTGTGCCGGTTAAATTGTAATAAGTTATTCTAAATTAATTAATCATGAAAAAAGTAATAATTTGGCTAGTAATAATTCTCGCAATAATTTTCATCGTCGTTTTTGCGAGTAAAAATAAAACAGAAAATAGTGATGTGAAAAGTGGTGAGGTGATCAAGATTGGCATTGCTATTCCACTGACAGGCAACTACGCCTCAATTGGTGAGAATATCAAACGTGGTTTTGATCTCGCTAAAAAAGATCTCGAGAGTGGAAAGAAAGATTTAGCGATAAATCTTGTTTACGAAGATGCTTGCCTACCAAAAGATATTACTTCGGCGGTCCAGAAACTGATTAATATTGATAAAGTAAAAACTATTAATCAATTTTGCGCGATTGGTTTGGTTCCGTCTATTGCAATTACCGAGCCAAACAAAATTATCAGCATGGGTGTTGCGGCGAACGTTGATGATTTGTTAGGGAAAAATTATTACTTCTCCACTAATTTCTTAGTCAGAGATAATGCTAAAACGATTGCTGATTTTACGGTTAATAATTTGAAAGCCAAAAAAGCGGCTTTTATTTATTACAATACGCAGTTTGGCAAAGATTACCGGAAATATATTGGGGCTAGATTTACGGAACTCGGTGGTCAAGTGGTGGCTGACGAGATGACTTCTCTCGACACTAACGACTTCAGAACCAATCTGACAAAAATTAAAGCGGCAAAACCGGATGTGATTTTTGTGACCCAACTAACTGGCGCATTAGGAACGATCATCAAGCAAACCAAAGAATTAGACATTCAAACACCACTGGTTGGTAATTATCAGAACGAGGATCCGGTTGTTCTTAGTGTGGCTGGCAAAACTGCTGAAGGTTTTATTATCTCATCTGCTGACCCAGCTATCTTGGGCGACGACAGCAACGGCTTCCGTGATCACTTTAAGCAGCTATACGGAGTTTTTCCTGATGTCTTTGCTTCCAATGCTTATGACGCTCTACATCTGGAAGTTGCGGCTTATCTAGTATGTGGCGAAGACGTTGAGTGTATCAAAACAGAATTGCACAAGATCAAATATTATCACGGCGTGAGTGGCAACATTAGTATTGACGAAAATGGCGTTGCTTCTAAGCCAACTTTGTTCAAGATTGTTAAGGACGGTCAATTTGTGAAACTAGAAAATTAATTAAACATGAAAAAAGTAATAATTTGGTTGGTGGTTATTGTGGTTGTTATTGGTATTGCTGTTTTGGCTTCTAAAAATCCAGAGGCAGATAATGCCGTAAAACTAGAACGACCGGTGAAGATTGGTGTGATTATCCCGCTGAGCGGAGCAGTGGCCTCGATGGGTGAGCCGATTAAGAATGCAATTAATCTCCAAACTTATCAGAATATTCTCCCAATGTTTGAAGACGATCCATGTGATGCTAAAAAAGCGATCTCAGCTTACCAGAAATTAAAATTAGAAAACGTCAGGATTTTCTACGTTGCATGTAGCGGCAGTGTGATGGCCCTCGCACCGCTCGCTCAACAAAATGGCGATCTAATCCTAACCGCTTACGCTGGCTCGGCCGAAATTAGAAAAACTGGCACAGAAGTGATCAGATTTATTCCCGACGCGCTCTCGGTGGGCGAGGCAATGGTGGAGCATATCAAGACTATCCCAGAAAACAAAAAGATCGGTCTCTTGCACGAAGAACAAGATTATGCCCAGTCGCTGGCCAATCTTTTGCAAGAAAATCTTGGTAGCAAAATCTTGACGACAGAAAAATATAATGCCAATGACAACACTTATCGCACGCAAGTTACTAAACTAAAATTCTCCGGCATTGATACATTACTCTTTGTGCCTACGAGTGATAAAGCGGCGCAACTGGTGCTGAAGGAAATGCAAGTTCAGAGCTTTAAGCCAGAAATTATTAGCGAAGTGAACACTTGCGATTACCCCTTCAAGCCAGCTGATTACGGTTTGCATGGCGTGTGTTGGAAGGCGTCTCTGGATACAGCCGGTTACGAGAAATATGTGAGTGACTACAAAGCAAAATATGGCAAAGACTCGCAATATCCGTTCTATGATTCGATTACTTTTGATTTGTTTGGAATTCTCGATACTTTCTACGCTCAAGACTTATCGATTGAACAACTAAAAGCCAAAATCTTAGCTGGTATTACCGGACAGGTTTCGTCTTATCAATTCGACTCTGCGGGTGAGGTAAATTCCAGCCAGTATCTCAAGGTTCTGAGCTTCTAAAAATCGCCTTATTTTAGGCTTATTTTATATCGCGTCTTGCCACTTGACGGTCGTGGGGTTATTATGCTATACTCAATGTTGGATGGTGGACGTGTTGTCCACCGGACCTTGAAAGTTAAATAGTGTCAGCAAGCAGGAGAGTTTATTATGGCTGAAGTTTCTATTGCGCTGAGAGAAGTTAGTTTGCCTGAGAAAGAGGCATTAAGGACGCGTTTGACAAAAATCAGTCGAGCGAGGTGTGTGGTGGATGATTTTTTCTCACACATTCTCGATAGGGTGGACACGGTTAAAAGCGCACATGCGCTCGGTGTGCTGATCGGTTTTGGCTTCACGCACTTTTTGTCAAAACACGGTGCGAGTGCCGGCGAGCTCTTATCCGAGCGTCTGGACGACGTTCTCAAGGCAATGACAGATGATGCAGAGGTTGTCGGTTACATTGAAGACGAAGTCTTTAATGGCCTACTTTGCAAGCCCTAGCATGTTCGTCCTTAAACGGTGCATTTGGTTCCCAAAGAACCACGTGCGCCGTTTTTTATTTTCTTAAAAATCTCGCTTCACTCTTAGCGAGATTTTTGCTATAATTAAGCCACTAAATTAAATCATGATAATCAGTCATTACGGCTTAGGCATGGTCAAGATCCAGCAAGGCGACTGGGTCGTCGCTTTTAATCCGATTGGGAAAGGCGCTGATCAGGAAGTGGTCAAGTTTGGCGCCGACTTGGCGCTGGTCTCGCTCTCTGACGCTGGCTATGCCGGCGTGGAGCAAGTCTCGCGCGCCGATCGCGTGCCGTTTGTGATCGACGGCCCGGGCGAATATGAGGTGGAAGGCAATTTGATTCGCGGTTTTGCGACTATTGGTCCGGGGCAGAAAATTAATACCGTTTATTTGCTCCAGCTGGAGGGCGCACGGCTGGTGCACTTGGGCGCGCTAGCCGAGGCAGAATTGAGTAACGAAACAGTGGAAGCCTTGGGGACAATCGACATTCTCTTTGCGCCACTCGCTGAGCCGGCCGAGGGTGGCTTGGGGCCGAAAGGAGCGGCGAAATTGGCGACTAAACTAGAGCCAAGAGTCATTGTGCCAGTTAATTTTTCTAGTTCTAGCTTGGCGCTGTTCTTGAAAGAAATGGGTGAGGAAAAACTGGAAGCAGTGGAAAGCTGGACAGTGAAGAAGAAAGAATTAAGCGAGAAAGCTGGCGATGTGGTGGTCATCAAGTCGTTCTAATTTTCAACTAACTAACTCCTCACTAAATTACTAAATAACTTTCATGGCTTTCTGGGATTACATTGAGAAATTGCGACAAGAGCCGGAGGAGAAGAGGCGGGCGATCCTCTGGTGGAGCACCACTTTGATCACGCTCTTGATCGTGCTAATCTGGCTCTTGTCTTGGCGTTGGTCTCTGGCGCCAGCTCCGGCTGTAGAAACCAGCACCAGCACGGTGGCAATTGTGAGCGAGAACAGTAGCTGGTTAGGCAATATTAAATTAAGTATTATTACCGGATGGCAAAGTCTGAAACAAAATTAGTTAATAACTTTGAGGCGGGCGAACCGCGGGTGATCCTCACGGATATTACCGGCGAGATGAAGACCTCTTACATCGACTACGCCATGAGCGTGATCGTGGATCGCGCGCTACCAGACGTCCGTGATGGGCTGAAGCCAGTACAAAGAAGAATTTTATACTCCATGCATGAGCTTGGTTTGGGCGCGACGGCCAAATTTCGGAAGTCGGCGCTGGTAGTGGGTGATGTGTTGGGTAAATATCATCCACACGGTGATCCGGCTTGCTACGGCGCGCTTACCAGAATTGCCCAAGATTTCTCGCTACTCCATCCATTGGTGATCGGCCAGGGAAATTTTGGCTCGATTGACGGCGATCCACCGGCCGCGATGCGTTATACGGAAGTAAAAATGGCGCCACTTGCTGGGGAGCTATTACGAGATTTGGAAAAAGACACGGTCAACTTTCTTCCCAATTATGACGGCACGCGCCAAGAACCAAGCGTCTTGCCATCGGCCATACCAAATTTATTGATCAACGGCACGGTGGGCATTGCCGTTGGCATGGCCACGAAAATCCTGCCGCACAATCTTGGCGAAGTGATGGGCGCTCTGATTCACCTCATCGACGAGCCAAGTGCTACGACTGATGATCTCTTAAAGTTTATCAAAGGTCCGGATTTCCCCACCGGCGGTTTGATTTTTAATGAAAAAGACATCGCTCATGCCAGCGCGACCGGCCGCGGCGGCGTGCTGGTGCGCGGCGAGACGGAAATTATTGAAGAAAAAAGTGGTTTGTTCCAGATTATTATCACTTCTATTCCGTATCAAGTTAATAAACAAGATTTGATTACCAAAATTGCGGACTTGGTGCGTGAGAAAAAGATTGAGGGAATTAGGGGTCTGCGTGATGAATCAACGACGCTCGACAACATGCGCATTGTGATTGAGCTCAAGAATGGCGCTTTTCCGCAGAAAGTTGTTAACGCTTTATATAAAAATACGGAATTAGAAACAGTTTTCCATTACAACATGCTCGCTCTCGTTGAAGGCGTGCCCAGATTGCTCTCGATCCGTGATGTGGCGGAAGAATTTGTTAAACATCGGCAGGAGATTGTGACCAGAAGAAGCAAATTTGATTTAGCTAGAGCGGAAGAACGGGAGCATATCTTGCTGGGCTTGAAAAAGGCTATAGATATTATTGACGAAATTATCGCGACTATTAAAAAATCACAAGATACAGAAGCAGCGAAAGAAAATCTAATCAAGAAGTTTAAATTTACGGAGCGGCAAGCCGTGGCGATTCTGGAAATGAAACTGCAGAAATTGGCTGGGCTGGAAATTAAGAAAATTATTGAAGAGCTGAAAGAGAAGCAAGAACTGATCAAAGCGTTAAGAGATTTATTGGCGAGTAGCAAGAAAATTCTCGCTGTGGTGCGTCAGGAATTTGAAGAAATCACGGCCAAGTATGCTAAACCGAGAAAGACGAAAGTCGTGAAGCACGGCGCGACGGAGATTAATACGGAAGACTTGATCCCGGAAAAAGAGAATGTGCTGGTGCTGACGGCTGGTGGTTATGTGAAGCGTACAGATCCGGTGGAGTATCGCGCCCAGCGCCGTGGCGGCGTTGGAGTCGGAGATTTAGATGTAAAAGAAGAAGACTTTGTCACGATTCTACTCTCGGCGAACACACACAGTGATTTACTTTTCTTTACAAACCGAGGCAAGGCTTATCAGCTCAAGATGTATGATATCCCCGAAGGCAAACGCGCCACACGCGGCAAGAGTGTGATGAATTTTCTCCCGCTCGCTGATGATGAGAAAATTACCTCGGTCTTGCCGGTACCAAAAAGTAGTAAGGGGAAGACCGCCTCGCTCTTGATGATTACCAAGCATGGCGTGACTAAGAAAGTCTCGGCCGCGAGCTTCCAAGACGTGCGACGGAGCGGGATTCTTGCTATCAGATTAGAAGCTGGCGACTCGCTACTCTCTGTTATTCTTGTCGAAGCCGGGGACGAAGTGATCACCGCTTCGGCTGGTGGTCAGGCGATCAGATTTAAAGAAAAAGACATCCGCGAGATGGGTCGCGCAGCTGGCGGCGTGCGCGGGATGAAGCTCAAGAAAGGCGACGAAGTGATCGGTGCCAGTATCGTCAAAGCGGGGAATAGTGACGCCGAATTTCTAATCATGACGGAAAATGGTTATGGCAAAAAAACAAAATTAAAAGAATACAAAACACAGAAGCGCGGTGGCTCGGGGATCAAAACGGCCAAAATTACGAGCAAAACCGGCAAGCTCGTCAGCGGCCGCGTGATTTATCCGGAAGAAAGTGAGATTGTAGCGATGAGCAAGCAGAGCCAGGTGATCCGCACCGCTCTCGGCCAGATCCCCAGCCTCGGTCGGCAAACGCAAGGCGTGAGAATTATGAAACTGCGTGAGAATGACAGATTGGCGAGTTTGACGTTTTTGTAAAAACAGAGACTTTTTAGCTGAAGTTTTTATTGTAACTGCTTTCCGTCGAAGAGAATACTTTTTACCGTCCCTCCTTTTCCGTTTCTATAATCAAGCTGAACTTCCCACATGTTTCTTATCATCGCGCCAAAACTATTTTGGCTATCTACATAACCGTTTACCGCCCAAACATCTTTCTGGTTTGAAAGTTCGTAGCTCCTTACATCAACGAATTTAGCTGTTGAGGGAGCTTTCAGTGTTTCCTTAATGACTTCTTTTGCGTAAACAATAGATTCTATTTCTCGCTTTTTGTTTATTTGTTCTTGAGAAGGGGCGCTTGGTGATGTGTTGGTTAGGCTAGAAGTGTTCGATGACATTGAACTGATCTTTACTATTCCTACAAAAAGTGACACGGCTAGGATGGTGGCTACTATTTTTGAATCTGCTGTCCATACTTGCATTTTGCCGTGACAATGCGGACACCTTGTCGCGAGCCAAGTTATTTCTGTCTGACAATGCGAGCATTTCTTCTTCATGTCTTTTTTCTCTCGTTCGTCTTTCTTAAACTTTCTCGCTAAGTACACGATTATAACTAGGGAAATAGTTATGTACCGCGCAAATATTAACCCGAGGAGGATGAGTAATGACACAATTATTGCTTGGACTGGGTTCTTTTTATATTCAACGGTAAGGTCTCGCACTATTTTCATATTTTATTTTTTTTTGCGTTTTTATTTGTAATTACCTGTAGCGAGGAACAGAAAGCCCACCACAGGTAGTGGCTTGCGCCACTCGTATCGGTTTCCCGATACGGCACGTAATGCGACCCCATGATGGGTTTTCTGTGCATTACGTGACTGACTTTCGCCATGCCAGTGATTACTCACTGGTTTAGGCTACTTTTACTATTAAGTTGTCGAAAATTATTCTATCACAGGTAACTTGTCCTGTTAAATCAGATTTAGTGTTATAATTATTCTCACCACAACATGTTCTCTGATCCGGAAAAAAATGTACCGTATTTTGGTTTGCGAGAAGGCGCGCGCGTCGCCGACTTTGGTGCCGGTTCGGGCGCTTACACGCTGGCTATGGCGGCGCGCGTGGGTAATAGCGGGATGGTGTATGCAGTAGAAGTACAGAAGGAATTGCTAGATAGATTAGCGAACGAGGCTAAATCTCGTCGCGTCACGAATATTAAATATCTCTGGGGCGATGTGGATAAACTCGGTGGCTCTAAATTGCAAGATGCTAGTGTAGATGCTGTTTTGGTAGCGAATATTTTATTCCAGTCCGAGCAGAAATATAGCATGTTCTTGGAGGCGAAAAGAATTTTAAAAGCGGATGGAAAACTAATAGTAATAGACTGGAGTGATTCTTTTTCTAATCTCGGACCAAATACGGAAAAAATAATTAAACCAGATCAGGTCAAAGAGATTGCCACGCAGGCTGGCTTTGAGTTCCAAGAAAATTTCCCAGCCGGGGAGCATCATTATGGTCTGATTTTTGCTAAAATAAAAGAATTAAAATCATGAACGGCTTCCAGATCACTATCATTGCTATTTTTATCGTCGCGCTGCTCGTGGGCGTGCTCGTTTTTGCCGGTGTCTTGCCCGGCTTCCGCGCGCCCACGGGTGGCCTCGGCGGCACAGTGGTCTGGTGGGGGACGATCCCGGCGGAAAGGCTGAATAGCGTGCTAGAAAAAGCGCGACAAGAACACCAAGACCAGTTCTCGCTGGTATATGTGGAGAAAAATCCCGAGACGCTAGAGAATGATCTAGTCGAAGCGCTAGCGCTGGGCCGCGGACCGGATTTAGTTACTTTATCTTCTGATATTCTCACTAGACAAGCGGCGAAACTTCAGCAGATTCCGTACGAAACATTTTCTAAACAAACTTTCAAAGATACTTTTGTGCTTGGCACGCATATTCGAGATTGGGAATTATTATTTGGTCCGGACGGTGTCTATGGTTGGCCAGTATATGTTGATCCACTTGTGCTCTTCTACAATCAAGATTTGCTCGCCAATGCCAAAGTGCCGTCTGTACCCAGAACTTGGAAAGACTTAGCGACCGTGAACAAATTATTAACGCAGACCGATGGCCGCGGCAATATCAGCCAGAGTGGCATTGCCCTTGGCACTTTCTCTAATATTTCTAATGCCAAAGAGCTGCTCTCACTCTTGATTATGCAAGCCGGCAATCCCATTGTCGCGCGCTCGGCCGGGTTGCCAAAAGTGACGCTTAAAGAGGCGCTGGGTTTTAGTCAGCAGCCAGCCAGCGAGGCTCTCGCCTTCTTCCTCCGCTTCACCGATCCGGCCAATACGCTCTATGCGTGGAATAGTTCTCAACCCGAGGCGCGTGAGGCCTTCCTCCGCGGCAAGCTTGCGATGTACTTGGGCTGGGGCAGTGAGATCGACCGCCTAGCTGCGCAGAATCCCCAACTTAACTTCTACATTGCCACGCCACCCCAGCGTGAGGGCGGATCGCGCCAGCTCACTCTCGGCCGCTTCCACTTCCTCGCCCTCGCTCGCGGCGCGGCCAATCCCAATACGGCTATAGCCGTGGCTAACTTGCTCTCCGGTCCGGACTTTGCCGCGCTCGTTGCCACGGCGGCCACTCTGCCACCGGCGCGTAATGACTTGCTGGCCACGCTCCCGGCTGATCCAGACCAGAGTGTGCTCTACCAAGCCGCCGTAATTGCCCGCGACTGGCTAGATCCGGCACCGGATAAAACGCTCCTGCTCTGGCGCCAGATGGCCGAGTCGCTTGCGCTTGGCCGCGTTGATCCCAGCCGCGCGGTGAGTGATGCCAGCGCGCAATTACAAGATCTCTTGCCGGCAAATAATAATGAATAATTTATTTAGCAGAATTATTGTTCTCGCTTTAGTTTTACTTTTTAGCCTCACGCTAATTTTTTCGGCTTCGGTGACTCACGCGCAAGTGGCTAGTAATATTGTGCCTTGCGGCAATCCCGGCCAGGCCGAGTGCCAGACCAATGACTTCTTTAAGCTTGTGCAGAATATTGTGAACTATTTTACTTTTGTCCTCGCTGTGCCGGTGGCCACCGTGGCGATTGCTTATGCCGGCATTGGCATGGCCAGCCAGCCAGCCAAACCGGAGAAGCGCAAGCAAGCAATTGAGATCCTGCAGGCGGCGATCATTGGCCTGGCGCTGGTGCTGGCCGCGTGGCTAATCGTCAATACGATCTTTAATTATCTCGCCAAAGATACGCTCAAGAGCTCTGTCCACAGCTTCTTGCCCCAGTAGTGAGCAATAAAGTGCTAGAATGAACTCGTCATGTTAGATCAATTTATCGTTTACGCGGCTGATGTAATCCCGCGTCCAAGCTCAGGCAACTGCGGCGGTTCCGGGCCAATCAGCAATCCGATCAATATTTGTAGCATTCAAGATTTTGTAAATAAATTGCTCGAGATTGTAGTGCAGGTGGGCCTGCCGGTGCTGGTGGTGGCGATAGTGTATGTGGGTTTCCTCTTCGTCCAAGCTCGTGGCGCACCGGATAAGTTGAGCGAGGCTAAACGTGCTCTGCTGGGCGTGGTCATTGGCGCGGCGATTATCCTGGGCGCGTACATTATCTCTTCCGCCATCGGCGAGACGATTAATAGTTTGAAATAATTTTGTTAAATAATTATATAAAATATTATGACTAGAGATTTTGCTGGCTTAGTCAAACTCTTTACCGACGCGATTCTGCAGCCGCTCATTGCGCTATTTATTGGCGCGGCGGTTGTCTACTTTCTCCTTGGGGTGCTAAAATATATGAGCAAAGCAGGCGATGCCAAAGAGCAAGAAGAGGGGAGGAAGATGATGTTGTACGGGATTATTGGCCTCTTTGTGATGATCTCGGTGTGGGGCTTGGTAAATGTGCTGGGTGGCACCTTTGTGCTAGATAACAGCACGCCGCCATTGCCCTACTTTGGTTCTTAGCCCAAGTTTAGTATAATTTAGGGGTCAACTTAGTTTAGTTATTATTAGTTTATAAGAAGTAAAATAAGTAAAAAATATGTTACAGATTGTAAAAAAGTATGCTGTGCCTCTGGCCGCTCTGGCCCTGCCAGTGCTCGCGCTAGCGCAGAATAGTGTGGAGGGAATCTTTGAGATCATTATCCGGATTATCAACGTTTACGTTATTCCGCTCATCATCGGTTTAGCCGTGGTCTACTTCCTCTACGGCGTGCTCAAGTATGTGATGTCGGCTGGTGACGAAGATGCACAGTCCGCCGGTCGCAGTATGATGATCAATGGTATTATCGCGATCTTTGTGATGGTCTCGGTTTGGGGTCTAGTCAATTTGCTCGGCGGCACCTTCCGTCTTGGCAATAGTCAGGGTCCTGGCCAGCCGTTGCCTCAGATTCCGCGTCAGTAGTTAGCTATTAAGCATGTCCAACTTCTGGCCAGTCGCTTATGCCCAAGCTGTTAAAGGCTTGCCGGTGCTTGATAAGGTGGTAGATAAAATTGCGAAGCCGATTATTACACTCTTGGGGGCCGTCGCCTTTGTCACCTTTCTCTACGGTGTGTACGAGATGCTCTCGGAGCAGACCAATGAGGAGGCGCGCAAGAAGGGCGCCCAGCATGTGCTCTGGGGTGTGATTGGCCTCTTCATTATGATCTCGGCGATCGGTATTCTCAACTTGGTTTGCGCGACGATTAACTGTCGCTAATCTGCTAAATCAAAAAATAAAGCCCCGCCACGCAACAAGTAGTTGCGCGCGGGGCTTTTTGGTACTCGGGAGTTTAGTCCCAAGTCCACGTGTCTCGAAACTTCGGCCCAGGGTTTAGTGCCTGGACGCGCCAGACACCCTTGCGTTGAGTATCCTTTGGCCACACGGTGACTTCCTTAGGATAACTTCTCACCGGTGCGCCGTGGGGTGGGATGATAACCACTGGTCCGTCATTGAAGTGGTGAATTTCGACATCCTCGTGATGGATCTCGAATTCTTCCCAGTGCTGATCATCTACCCACAGCTCAGCATGTCCAGACCTCGGCATTTGCGGTGCCGGAGCTCTGGTTACTGTTGTAACAGTACCCACCGGTCGTGAGTTGCTGGCCATAGCTTGCCGCACATAACCCACTACTCCGATTTTCCAGCCAGCGAAGAGGATGAGGAGGATTAGAAAAGTGGCAAGTAACCACTTACTCAAACTCTTCTTTCTTTTCTGCCAAGCTTCTTTGTCTTTTTTCTCCTGATCCAGTCTGGCCTCTTTCTCTTTGGGGGTTTCTTTCGCAATCTTTTTTTGACGCTCGAGTTCAGCTTTTTCTCTCTGTCGTTTGATTGCAATTCCGACGACAATCGTGGCGACTATTGCCACCATGATCAGCGTTGGTGTTGTGCGGTCTGTCTTGCTTTCCGTTTCTTTGTCTTCCTTTGTCGTACCTGTTGTCGTCTGTGCTGTTGGTGGCGGTGGTAATTTGGTGGAGTTTTTGTTCCACCAGGATAATGCCCAAATTGTCAGAGTTACGAGAGCAATGGAAATGAGCGCACTTTTCCACTTCATGATTTCACCTGTTCTTTCTTTGTTTTATTTTTGTGTTCACGGCGGGCTCTCCGGATTTGTTGGCAGGCAAAGCAAGCGGTCCGCAGTGATAACCTAGCCAAGAAACCGAGACCGATTCCCCATAAACTGGCAATAAAGCCAATCACGCCGACGATCATAGCGGCCACGCATAGACACTGGAAAATGTCCATTTTATTCTCCTGTTTTCTGGTTATTTTGTTGTCAAAGTGCCGCAATACAGCACCACTACCCCCATTATAGCAAGTACATAGGATTTGTCAAGTATAAAAAAGGCCGCCTGCAGAATACTGCAAACGGCCTTGTCTTAGCCTAAATCATCATTCTCACTTTCCAAGCGCGCTGGCCAGGATTTCCATCAGATCGTGGAATTTTCCTCCGACCATGAAGAGCTTGTTGTCGCCCTTGCTCAGCGCTTCTTTCATCGCTTGTAGCTGGGCGGCAAGTTTGCCTTCGTCCGTTTTCATTATCTTGGCCATCTTGGCAGAACCTCGCGCCTGAGCTTGTAGGAGTAAGAAAGCAGCTTTCGCAGCACCTTCGCCCTCAAGCTCGAACTTTTTCTTGTTAGCTTCGGCATCGGTGATCGTCGTCTCTTTTCTGGCTCCAGCCGCTCTGGCTTCCGACAAGGCATTGTTCACCTTGTAGGATAATCCGATGTCACTAATGCGTACACCACGGATGTCTACACCCCAGTGTAAAGGTTCTTTCTTGGAATTTGGGTCAAGAGAATCCGGGTCACCAACCAGTATCTCAAGGTCGCGGAGCAGTTGTTTCTGTGCTTCGTCCTCAAGTTGGTGGATGATAAACGACAAATCTCTTTTACCACAAAAGGCCTGGAGTGTCCCACGTGCCGCTTGGGCAATTGGCGCAACGGCCAATTCGATTTTTGAGCCAACTGCCTTCACAAATTTACATGCGTCAAGCACGATAAATGTGACAATGATCTGTGGGTCAATGGTACTTCGGCCAGCTAAAGCGTCTTCTCTTGGGAATCTTTTCTTAACATCGTCCTCTGACAGTGGATTCCCGTCTACTTTCCACTCAGCAGCAGTATAGCTTGCTGTGGTAATGCGTAGTGGCTCCTCACTGACCAGAGTTCCTCGAGATGGGACAAAGTCAAATGTTTTTATCTTACCATCTGAGTCCCTTTCCGTTGGATGTTCTCGTGGAGAACCGATAACGAGTGTCTGGAGATTGGTAGAGAAGCGTACCAGTCTGCAGATAAAGAGCGGTACGAACGTTAGACCAGAGTCTACGTTCTGCATTGGTCGACCAAAAAATGTTTTGGCCGCGTGCTCATCTTCACCAACTTGCCGTAAGCTAGCCAGGGTGTAACAAACGACTAAGAACCCGAACGTTACATCAAGTCCAAATGGCTTTCCCTTTACGATTTCGATCGGGAAGCACCAAAGTGCAATACCGACTGCCACAAAGGTGATGTACAAAAGTACCACAACGGAGCGATACCACCCCAAGTTTTCTGTTGAGCGATAGTTTACCTCTGCCATAACACATTCTCCTTCTTCTATATTCAGTTTACAAACAACTGTCCGTTTCCTATTTTCAGAAGCTCACACGAGCCCCTTACTCAACCAACCCCCATTATACACCCATAGGCCCATTCTTGTCAAGGGGTAAAAAAGCCTTATTTTTAGGCCTGGAAATACTCTCTATTTTTTGGCAGAAAAGATGAAACACGGTGGCAGATTGCGGAATTCATAACTTAGCCTGAGCTTTTTGAGGTGTTTTTTGATTGGGAAGAACATCAGTGGCGTGTATTGGTTGAAGACCACAAACTTGCCATCGTCTCGTAGTGCCGAGCTGGTTTGTCTTATAATCTGATCACGCTCGCGTGGAGTGAAGAAAGAAAAAGGCACGCTGGAGATAGTTGCATCTACTTTAATTTTCTCTAGACTAATTTGCTTGAGCAATCTTGGTAGTGTTTCTTGGATCGTGCCGTGGATAATCTCTAATCGCGCATCAGGGATTTGCTTTAGCGATCGGACAAAATGCGCATTAGTTTCGATTACTGTCAGTTTGCCGTTTTTTGGTAACAACTTGAGAATTTCTCGGGTCACCACGCCATCGCCTGGGCCATATTCCCAAACTTGATTCAAGACCTCGCCTTTTAATTTGCTTAAAACAGTCTTAACGACATATCGCGAACTGCGCGCCACGGCGCCGATATTGGGATCCAGTGCGGCGGTTTTGATAAAATTAAGTTTTTTCTTCACGTTATACTGGTGCCGAGGAGAGGACTTGAACCTCCATGGGGTTGCCCCCGTCAGCTCCTAAAGCTGATGCGTCTGCCATTTCGCCACCTCGGCTGGCGGATTTATTGTAGCAGGAGTTTACGGCCGAGACGAATGGTACAAGACTTTGAGCTTTTCCAGTCCGCGATGAGTCTGGACCGCCACGGTATTGGTAGACTGCCCGGTGATGAGCGAAATTTCTTTGAGCGATAAATCTTGCACATAACGCAAGCGCATCACCCTCTGATAATTTGCCGGCAGATTTTGGATTAGCAACAGCGCCGCTCTGCCATCCAAGATGTCGAATAATTTATCAGTTTCTCGCGCGCTGGGCTCAAAGCCTTTTTCTAGTAACAAGTCTAGCGAAGCGTTCTTATGTTTGCGCTTGCGGTACTCGTCGATAATTAGATTATTAAGAATGTGATAGAGAAACGCCTTCATGATCTCGATCTTGCCGCCGCGCACCAGATAGCGCCAAGTTTTGGTAAAAGTGTCTTGGACTAAGTCTTCGCCCACTGCCCGGTCGCTGACTTTGAAGAAAGCATGGGAATTAAGCCCCTTGCTGTAATCGCTGTGGGCGAGAGCGAGCAATGCCCGTTGGATAATCGCTTGTTTGGTGGTTAGCATGTTATCTAGTTTAAGACGCGTTGGAGGAGCTTTGATTACCGGAATATTACAGCACAAAAGTCAATAGCTCTAAGAACGTTTGCGCCAGTCTTACTCTGATCTTACGCTTGTCGGCTGGTAATAGCTAATGACAATGGATTGGATGGATTGGATAGAATGGGTGACTGTAATGTTTTGGAAATTTCAACGTCTAGGTGGCTATGGAAACAAATAAAAATGCTGATCTCGTCGGACGATTGTGGGAAGAGAGTTGGACTTACATTAAGACGGTGGTGGACGTGGTGCGTGAGCCGGTTCTGATTCTGGATAAAGAGTTACGGGTCATGGCGGCCAATGAATCATTTTATCTAGCCTTCCAGGTGGAAGCCAGAGAAACGGAGAACCGGGTAGTCTATGAGCTGGGCAATGGCCAGTGGAATATTCCGTCTCTAAGGAAATTATTAGAAGATATTTTGCCCAAGAACACTTTCTTTAAAGGCTTTGAGGTGGCGCATGAGTTCCCGGTGATTGGCCGCAAGGTGATGATCTTAAACGCCCGGCAGATCCACCCCAAAGAAGATGCGACTTCGGGGATTTTCCCGCCCATTATCCTATTGGCGATCGAAGATGTTACCGACATGATGGTGGTGGCCGAGACGCTGGCTAGTCATGCTAAACAAGTGGAGTCTAAGCTGGTGGGACATACGCAGAAGCTGGAACTCCAGATCAAGAAATTAGAGAAAGAGGTGAGTGAACTCAAAAGGAAATAGCAGGAATAACTGTAATGTTTCTGGTGCTTTGACGGCACAGGGTAAGAGTGATCGAGATTATTAATAGAAAAATAAAATAAAAAATAAAACTAATGATTAAGAATTTAACTTTCCCAGTCAGTTTGCTAGTAATGGCGTTATTGCTCGTGGGTATCCCGGCTTTCTCTCAAGCTGCCACATTTGCTTATGTAAGCCAGAGTGGTTACGTGCAGACGGTTATTGCCGATAACGCTTCCGCCGCGCTATTCAATAACGGCGCGATCGATAATCGCAGCGGTGTGATGCTACTGGATAATCTGGCCGATTACGCGATAGTGGGTTATTACGTCTACGGTCTCTAGTCTGGTTTTCGCGAAAAGAAAAATCATCCCGAGCTTATGGAGAGATGATTTTTTTGGTGCCCTGTGAGGGAATCGAACCCCCGACCGTTCGCTTAAGAGGCGACTGCTCTACCAGCTGAGCTAACAGGGCTTAATTTTTTTAAATCATAACACAGTGCCCGGGGTGGGACTCGAACCCACAAGACCTTACGGTCAACAGATTTTAAGTCTGTCGCGTATACCATTCCGCCACCCGGGCAGAGGAGGCCTAGGGCGGAATCGAACCGCCGTATAAGAGTTTTGCAGACTCTTGCCTTACCACTTGGCGACTAGGCCGACCAATTTACTCTAGCAAACTTAGCGCAGCTTATCTAATTTTTTCTGCTCATCGCTTAGCACTAGGGCGTCAATTTTCTGTCGATGCTTCTCGCCTAAGTCCAGAGCAAAGTCCAGCTCCGGCAGGTGGCCGGTGCGCACATGTTCGCGAATGTAGTGAGTGAGATCGTTGCGTCGCCGACGGGCAAAGGCGATGGCCCGCAATTCTTCTTGCTCGGGCAAAACCGAAATCAGAATCACCGCTTTGCGCCCCGATGGCAATAGCTCCACGTGCGTCACCGTAATCAGCGAGCGGCCGTCAGATTCGCGTGTAAGGAAACTCGCGGCTAGGCGTCGCAGTTCGGCTACTAATCGTTCTTCATGTCTCGGCATAATTTTTTAGCTTGATTAAGATTGGACGACTGTAATCGCCTCAATCACATCGCCAGCTACCAGTGCGACTTTCACTTCCACCGCGGCACCAAACTGCCGATCGGCGCCAACTTCTTTCGTCGGCAGTTTCTGCTCTTGCAGTTCCACAATCTTGCCGCGCGCAATCTCGTTATCACGCCGCAAGATTTTGATCGTCTTGCCCAGTGCGATCTGGCCTTCTGTCACCACGCCGCCCACAATCTGCCGCTCGCGCGTGGCGCTAAAGATTTTTAATAATTTAGCTCGACCAAGGGTCGTCACCACTTCTTGCTTAGGCGTGCGGAGCTTAAGCTGTTCTGCTAACCATTCTGACAATTTATAAATAATCTCAAAAGTGGCAATTTCCACACCCAGCTTTTCTGCTAGTTCGTTTACGCTGTTTTCTCGTGCGACGTTGAAGCCGAGGATGATCGCCCCACGCGCGGAACCTGCTTGCTTGACTTCGTTCTCGTTAATCCGACCCACGCCCTCGCTCAAGATTTTTATCCGCACCAGATCAGAACCTAACTTCAGCACTTCTTTCTTGAGCGCCTCCAGACTGCCGAGCACATCGGCTTTCAGGATCACTGGCACTTCCGTCTGATTATTTTTAGTTTCTTGATTAGTGTTAGCTTGATTATTCTCGGCCGTTTTGTGTTGGTTTTTTTCTGGCGTGACACTTTCTGCTAGCGCTTTTTCTGCTTCTACTTTACCAGCATAAGCCACGAAGCTCGCGCCCACAGTCGGCAATGCCGCGAGGCCCACGACCTGCGCTGGGGAAGCTGGTCCCAGACTTCTTACCATTTCGCCTTTAAAATTATTTAACCTCTTTATCTTACTCAGATCATTACCGATCAAGATAAAACTGCCAGTCTGGAGCGTGCCGTCTTTGATAATTAAAGTTGTCGTCACGCCGGCACGGTGGTCCATGTGCGCCTCTAGTACAAAGCCTTGTGCCGGTGCGGCTGAGTCAGCCGTGAGATTTTGCATTTCAGCCAGTAAGTGTAGTAGTTCCAGCAGTTCTGGCACACCAGCGCCCGTCTTGGCCGAGATTTCGGCGACCGGTACCGTGCCGCCATAACCTTCCAGCAATAAATTTTTTTCAGCTAACTGCTGTTTTACTAAATTAGCATTGGCATTTGGTCTGTCTATTTTATTAATCGCCACAATGAACGGAATATTAGCCGCTTGGATTTGCGCTAGTGTTTCTAGGGTTTGCGCTTTCACGCCTTCCTCCGCCGAGACAATTAAAATAGCCAAATCAGCAATACTGGCGCCACGTTCGCGAATACCAGAGAAAGCCTCGTGGCCGGGCGTGTCTAAGAAAGTGAGGCCATCCGCTTCGTAAGCGCTCACGGCTTGGGTAATGCCCCCAGCTTCGCCGGCAGTGACATTGGTTTGCCGGATGTAGTCAAGCAAACTGGATTTGCCGTGGTCGATGTGACCCATCACCACCACAATTGGCGAGCGTTTTTGTTTAGACATGATTTTAGTAAAAAATTATTTTGGCTATTTTGCTATTTAGCGATAGCTTGTTCTTCTTCTTTGGTTAGCTCAAACTCTGAAACGCGAGATTTGATTGGCTTGGCAAAGACGCTGGTCTTATCGCGCGAGTACAGTGTGGAGATCACTGCGCCATTGCCATGTTCGTCGAGTAGAGCCGTGGCAAAGCTGTGATTGCCGCCAGTTTCCGTAAACGGATTAAATCTAACTGTTTTGACATGCTGCACGCTCTTCTGGAGACGCTCTTCCATTTTGATCAAGTGTTGCTGAATCTCTTCGTTAACTTTGTCAGTTTGTTTGACGCTTTCGGTTAAATCAGCAAAGCTATTTTCCAAGCTCGCGCCGGTCTGGCCGGTCATAAAGCGCTTGAGCCGCCACTCCAAGTAGGCGACCCAGGCTAGCAAAATGAGCACGGCGGCTAGCAGTAAGTAAAAAGGCTCAAAAATCGCAAAATTAAGAAAAGCTGGCATCGTGGCGGAAATTATACTAGAATCGGCGTAATGAAGCAAATTTATCTTGACTCCGCCGCCGGGCAAGACAATCCCTCAAGTTTACATCAAGAGGGAATTCTAGCTGCGAGAAAGTTAGATCAAGCGCGCCGAAAAGTAGCAGAAATATTACACGCGCAACCAGATGAAATTATTTTTACCTCTGGCGGCACAGAATCTAACAATCTCGCGATTTTTGGTCTTAAACCTAGACACTTAATCACAACAGATTTAGAGCATGCATCTGTCTTAGAACCAGCAAAAAAGTTTAACGCTAGTTTTATTTCTAATATTTCTGAATTAAAAAATAATTTAAAAAAACAAACAGATCTCGTTTCTGTTATTTATGCACACAACGAGATTGGCGTGATAAATAATATTAGAGAAGTAGCGAAAGTAATTAGAAAATTTAGATTAGCAAATAAATCTAGAACACCGTATCTGCACACCGACGCTTGCCAGGCGGCGAAATATTTAGATCTCAATGTGCAGAAGCTTGGCGTGGATTTGCTGACTTTGAACGGCGCAAAAATTGGCGTGGCTGGCGTAGGTTGTTTGTTTGTGCGGCGTGGGATAAAAATATTACCAGTTTTGCTTGGTGGCGGACAAGAGCGGGGATTGCGTTCGGGGACAGAAAATGTGGCAGGGATAATTAAATTTGCGCGAGCGTTAGAATTAGCACAGAAAAATAGAGAAATGAATAATCAGAAAGTGAGCAAACTTCGCGATTATTTTATTGTTAAATTATTAAAGTTAAAAAATGTAAAATTAAACGGACCAGAAATAACTGAAAATAAAAAAGAAGTTAGGTTGGCGAATAATGTGAGCGTGAGCTTCGCTGGTTTGCTGGGCGAGCAGATTGTCCTGGAACTGGATGCCAAAGGCATTGCTTGTTCTACTGGCGCGGCTTGCAGTTTGCAGACACATGATCTAATTAAGACAGATTCGAGTGCAGTCAGATTTAGTTTGAGTCCGGAAACGAAAAAGAGTGATTTAGATTACGTTTTGCGAGTTTTGCCGGATATTTTGAAAAAATTAAACAGTGTGAAGAAATTAAACAAACAGCTCGATCCTTCTGTGACTTGACAAGTCTCCAGTATTTGCTATAGTGAGAGTTGAGCTGGTATTACCAGCAGCTGAATTCTAGCCAGATTATGCTAGAAGTACATTGCAAAGAAAGCGAGAGCTCAGATGGCAAAAAAGCCAAGTGAAGCGGTCAGCGAAAGGGAAGATCTGCTCAATCTCCGGAAGATTAGATGGCTCAAACATGCGATGGATCCAGAGAAATTCAGACCGCGTGATGAGGGTGATATACATTGTTTCGCCGAGAAAGGGTGTCCTGGTTTCCTCACGGCCCATGTCCGGGTTCCTTTCAAGGAATCAATAGGGTTTAGACTCGGTTATCGTCCGTATGATGCAATGGGAAATTGTTGGATGCCAATTCTTCCACCGATGCAGGGTGGAAAAATTATCATCAAGAAAGCGGCTCTGGCATTCCTCCGGTCTTTTGAGCCAAGTGTCCGACCAAAGGAGAAGAAGTAGCGTGCAGACCCATCAGGACTGTACGAAATATTATAACGACCTCACATCAGCCTGGTTGCTGACATGAGGTCGTTTTTTTATTATAATCTGGATATGTACACACTACCCAAACTAAATTACGAATACAACACATTAGAGCCGTGGATTGATGAGGCGACGATGCGGATTCATCACACTAAGCATCATCAGGCTTATATTGATAAGCTAAACGGTGAGCTAGAGAAAAATCCGGAGTTGGCCCAGAAAAGTTTGTTGGAACTGTGTGCCAGTGAAAATCCGGTAGTGAAAAATAATGCTGGTGGCCACTGGAATCACAGTTTTTTCTGGGAAATTCTAATACCGGCAGAAAATACTCAAACGCAAATTACCAATTATTCGGAATTGCTGGCAAAAATAAATGAGAATTTCGAAAGTTTGGAGAATTTTAAAAAATTATTTAAAGACGCGGCTTTGAGTCGGTTTGGTTCTGGTTGGGTCTGGTTGATTGTTGATGAGGCGGGAAGATTAAAGATTGAAACAAGCGCGAATCAGGATTTGCCGAGTGGTGCCAAGATTTTGCTTGGCTTGGATGTGTGGGAACACGCTTATTATCTCAAGTATCAGAACAAAAGAGCGGATTACGTGGACGCGTTTTGGAACGTTGTAAATTGGGAAAAAGTATGGTATATTATGCAAAATAGTTAAAAAATAAAGAAAAATGGAAGAATTAAACAAAAATCAAATCGTTTTGCTCACTTTGTTGATTAGCTTCGTCACGAGTATCGCGACGGGGATTGTAACAGTCACTTTATTAGAGCAAGCGCCACCGACAGTAACGCAGACGATTAATCGCGTGGTGGAGCGGACGATCGAGAAGACCGTGCCCGGCGATACCAAGACCACCACGGTGATCAAAGAGGTGCCGGTGATCGTGACGGAGGAGCAATTGATTGTGGATGTGATCAACGCGGCTAGCCCGGCGGTAGTGCGCATTGCCGACAAAGCTGGCAGTACACTTGGCTCGGGTTTTATTATTACTGACGAAGGTTTGCTCGCCACAGCTGATAAAATTTTTGCCACCAATAATCAAGCGACGATTGCTAATGTCCCGGGTGCTTATCAAGTTTTCTTGAGCGATAAGCGCACAGCTATGGCGCAAGTGGTGCGGAGCGACGCCAAGCGCGGGATCACGCTACTCAAGTTAGATTTGGCCAGTCTCAAGGACGCTGACGGGAAAAATATTACTAATCCCAAACTTACCAAATTAGATTTGGTTGAGACGGAAGCTCTGCCCGGCCAGACGGTCGTGGCGCTGGGTGTGCCAGACAATGGACCAATTACGGTGGCTGGTGGTATTGTCTCGGGCCTGTTTAGTAATACTGCTTCGTCCACCGTATTTATCAACACCAGCGCGGCCAATCAGAACAATCTGGGCGGGCCGATTGTTAATACTAAGGGCAAGGCCGTGGGCGTCTCGACTGACGTTGGTCTCGCCCTCACCGCCAAGATGGTGCGAGAAACGCTTAATGCTTTGCCGAAATAATTTACTAAATTTTTAGTTAATTAAAATATTATGAGTAATTTGCCGCCGCCATTTTCTAATTTTACGTCTAAGGCCAAAGAAGTAATTCGCAAAACGCACGAGCTGGCCATTGAGCGTGGGCAGAATCAGGTTGGGCCACTCCACTTGCTGGCGGCATTACTCTTGCAAGAAGATAGTTTGTTTAATTCTATTCTCGACAAAATCGAAGTGGACACGGTGATGCTCGCAGATTATGTGCTAGAAAGTTTGGATGGTCACGAGCAACCGGCGGTTTTATCGGCTGCTTACCAAATCTATCTCACGCCAGAATTGGTGAAAGTTTTCGACACTGCAGCTAAGATTAGTGCAAATTTGCAAGATGAATTTGTTTCTGTTGAGCATCTGTTGTTAGGCTTATTAGAAACTCCCAACCCAGCGCATGAGGTTTTAAACAGATTTCGGGTGACTAAAGACAGGGTGTTGAAAGTGTTGCAAGAATTGCGGGCAAATCAAGATAATAATCCAGAGCCGGAAGTGCCAAAAAAGTTTAAGAATATTGAAAAGTTTACAAAAAACTTAACCGATCTAGCACGAGAAGATAAACTGGATCCGGTGATTGGCCGGGAAGAAGAAATCCAGAGATTAATGGAAATCTTGTCGCGCCGGACCAAAAATAATCCAATTTTGATTGGCGAAGCGGGGACGGGCAAGACGGCAATTGCCGAAGGTTTGGCGATTAAGATTGTGCGTGGTGATATTCCGGAATCGCTACGCGAGAAAGAATTAATCTCACTTGATTTGGGCTTGCTCGTGGCGGGGACGAAGTATCGGGGCGAGTTCGAAGAGCGTTTGAAGGGTGTTTTGAAAGAATTAGAACGCTCGAGTAACAAATTTATTTTATTTATTGACGAAATTCACACTATCGTGGGAGCGGGGGCAGCGGAAGGAGCGATTGATGCGAGTAATATGCTTAAGCCGGCGCTGGCGCGCGGCGAACTGCGCGCGATTGGCGCGACGACGACGAAGGAATATCAGAAGTATATTGAGAAAGATCAAGCGCTCACGCGCCGCTTCCAACCAGTCTACGTGGAAGAGCCAACGGTGGAAGACGCGATTACGATCTTGCGCGGACTCAAACCGCGCTATGAGTCGCATCACGGCGTGCACATCACGGATAGCGCGATTGTGGCGGCCGTAAACTTGTCGAGTAGGTATATTGCTGACAGGTTCTTGCCAGACAAGGCGATCGACTTGGTAGACGAAGCGGCGAGCGCGCTAAGATTGCAATTGGAGAATAAGCCAATAGCATTAGGCGAAGCAGATACGAAGATTATGAGATTAGAAGTAGAACGCGAAGCGCTCAAGAAAGAGTTAACTCTCAATGACGACAAAGCGACTAAGGCGCGCGTCAAGAAAATTGATAAAGAAATCAGCGACTTGCGCGAGCAAGTGAGCGAGCTGGAGCTGAAGTGGAAGAATGAGAAGGAGGTGATTGGTGAGATCAAAACGCTTAAGCGCGAGCTAAATAATCTCAAACTGGAAGCCGAGCAGACCGAGGCCCGAGCAGATCTCTCCCGCGCGGCGGAGATTAGATATGGTCGGATTCCGCAATTGGAAAAAGAACTAAAGCTGCGTGATGTTAAGTTAAAAAAGCTGCAGAGTTCTAGAAGGATTCTAAAAGAAGAAGTGACGGATGAGGAGATTGCCAAGGTGGTGGCGCGCTGGACGCATATCCCAGTGACCAAGATGCTGGAGAGCGAGGTGGGTCGGCTAACGCGGATGGAGGACGAGCTCAAGCGCCGCGTGCGGGGCCAAGATGAAGCGGTGCGGAAGATTGCAGAAGCCGTTAAACGTTCTCGCGCTGGCGTGGCGGACCCGGATCGGCCGATTGGCTCGTTTATGCTGCTCGGGCCAACGGGCGTGGGCAAGACGGAACTGGCCCGGACGCTGGCGCATTTTATGTTCGACGACGACAAGGCGCTGGTGCGGATCGATATGAGCGAATATATGGAGAAATATTCGGTTTCCAAACTGATCGGCTCGCCGCCCGGCTATGTGGGTTATGAGGAAGGCGGCTCACTCACCGAGACGGTGCGCCATCGGCCATATTCGGTCTTGCTGTTTGATGAAATTGAGAAAGCGCATCCAGAAGTCTTTAACATTCTTCTACAAGTCTTAGACAATGGCCGGCTAACTGACGGCAAAGGGAGAACAGTAAATTTCAAGAACACGATCATTATTCTCACGTCCAATATCGGCAGTGAGTTTATCCAGAGATTGCAGAAAATCGGCTTCGCCAGCGGCGAGAATGCTGGTTTGCCGGATTATAACGAAACCAAGCAGAGAATCATGGAAAGTTTAAAAAATCATTTCCGCCCGGAATTCTTGAATAGATTAGACGACATTATTATTTTCAATCCACTACCAGCCGAAGTGATTAAAGAAATTGTGGACATCCAACTGGAGCTAGTGCGCCGGCGTTTGAGTCACAAGAACATCAGTTTGCAAGTCTCGGCCGAAGTGATGGCTTATCTGGCGCGTGAGGGCTATAGCGCCGAGTATGGCGTGCGGCCGCTCAAGCGCTTGATCCAGAACGAGATTCTTAACCAAGTCGCCGAGTTTATTATTGCCAAGCAGATCGAGGGCGGCGGTGCGCTCTCGGTGGAGCTAAAAAATGGCAAACCAGCGCTAGAGATCAAGAAAGCGCTCAAGTCTGGTCGTCGCACCTTGCGCGCCAATCCAGTTGCCTCGCATAGCGTAAAGTAATATAGTGTGGCCACGCGTCGGTGGTAGAGTGGTCAATTACAACAGACTGTAAATCTGTCGCCCATTGGGCTACGCAGGTTCGAATCCTGCCCGGCGCACCAGTTATTTGCTCTTTTTCTCGTTTTATATTAGTCTTATCTACCTATGTCACAAGATCAACTGATTCGGCTGGCCTGCACGACCTGCAAACGGGTTAATTACTGGAGCCGGAAAAATCGCAAGCTCGTGGAGCGCAAGATTGAGACCAAGAAGCACTGTCGCTGGTGCCGCAAACACACGACTCACAAAGAGATCAAAAAGTAGGCTAGTAGAGCAAATTTTGCTAAAGCGGGTTTACGGATTGTGGTAAAGCGGGCTTGCCCGCCGAAGCGCTAGCGAAGGCGGGCCCACCCCGACTCGAACGGGGAACTACGGTTTTGGAGACCGCTGTTTTACCATTGAAACTATAGGCCCTTATCTGGTAGGATATAGGAATTATGACTGAAAATCAATCTAATTTGAGTCCCAAAGAACTTTACGAGCAAGAGCGCGAGGCGCGGCAAAAGCAGAAGAATAGCAATTCCAGCGCTAGCGCGAGTAGTGGTGGTAATTCTGGACGCAAACTCTGGCCCTGGTTACTCGCAGTATTGATTCTCGCTGGCACGGTTTTTGGTTTATATAAACTCGCCACAGTCACGCCTCCAGGCGCTGGCGCTGTGGCGGGCAAGCTGGCTGATCCGGTGACCGCCGCAGATTGGACGGCTGGTAGTCAAGAATCTCCAGTGCAATTGGTGGAGTATGGCGACTTCCAATGCCCAGCTTGCGCCTTTTATGCTACTTGGGTAACGCAGTTGCGTGAGGAGTTTGGTGATAAGATTGGTGTGACCTTCCGCCACTTCCCACTCCGCCAGAATCACGCGAACGCTCAACTGGCCTCACAAGTAGTCGAGGCGGCTGGTTTGCAGGGCAAGTTCTGGTTAGCCGCCGATGCAATCTATGCTGGTCAGCAGGCTTGGTCCGAGCAGATTGCCGCGCGCGAGACACTAGTAAATTTAATAAAAAATACCGGCGTTAATCTCACTAAACTCGAAGTTGATATTGATACCAAAATAGTAAAAGATAAAATCGAGCAACATTATCAGAGTGGCTTGCGCTCGGGCGTGGAGGGGACACCCACTTTTTACTTAAACGGCGGCAAGATCACTAATCCTAAAAGTTATGATGAATTCAAAAAACTTATCACTGACGCTCTTAGCGCTTAGCTTCATTGGCTTTGCCGATGCCACTTTTCTCACGATCAAGCACTACACTGGCACGCCTATCCCGTGTACTATCCTAGCTGGTTGCGATACGGTCACGAATAGTGTCTATTCCCAGATCGCTGGCGTGCCAGTCGCTCTGCTTGGCGCGCTTTTCTATCTCACGGTTTTTATTTTAATCTTACTTAACCTTCAACAGCCGAATAAAAAGTTGATCAAAGTAGTCTGGTGGCTCAGTTTGCTTGCGTTCTCGGCCTCGCTTGCTTTCGTTTATCTCCAAGCTTTCGTGATTAACGCTTGGTGCTTGTATTGTCTTATTTCAGCTTTAACTTCAACGCTTGTTTTTCTGTCAGCCAGCGTATTCGTTCGTCGCGCTTGAACCAAGTCATTTGCCTCTTCGCATAATGCCAAATCGCGGTATTTAATTTTTCTGTGAATTCTTTCTTATCTTTTATTTTTTTCTGGAGGAATAGCGCGACAAATTTATATTCTAGTCCCAAGTTTTCTAATCTCTTCCAGCTCAACTTCTCTTGCTCATGCAAATTTCTCACTTCCGTAATCAGTCCAGATTTTAATCTTTTTTCTAGTCTAATCTTGATTAGTTTTTTTAGTTTTTCGGCTGGGGGATTGAGACCAATGATTACAATGTTCTTATTTTCATTCTCAGCTTTTTTATTTTTATTAAAATTCGGCACCTGACCCAAACTTTTCGCAATTTCAATTGCTCTAATTAATCTTCTCGGATTATTTTTATCAATATTCTGCGCTCTAGTCTTGTCTAATTTCTGCAGAATCTTAAATAACTCTTCCGGATTTTTTCTCGCTAAGCTCTCACGTAATTTCAGATTAGCTTGCACTTCTGGTAACACTAAATCATCAACAACAGCCTGAATATAGAAGCCCGTGCCGCCGCAGATGATTGGCAATTTATTTCTCGCTAGAATCTCTCTAATTTTTTGCTTTGCCAATTTCTGATATTGCGCGACAGAAAACACGCGTTTCGGATTCGCCACGTCTAATAAATAGTGTGGCACATTCTGCATTTCGCGTTTTGTAATTTTCCCCGCGCCGATATCTAAACCGCGATAAACTTGTCTGGAGTCAGCGCTGATTATTTCACCATCAAACTTTTTGGCTAATTTAACAGCCAGTCCTGACTTGCCAGAGGCCGTTGGTCCGAGGATGACGAGGAAATGGGGGACTTTCATTATTATCACCTTAAACTCTTTGTCCCAAGAGCACAAACAGGGGTGGAGAATTTGGCTATTGACAAATAAAGTGTAGTATGCTAACCTCTTGCTGGCTTCCAATGGTTTGGAACGCTCTTTGAAAACTTTTTGGTGCCTGGCGGCACCACTGGAGGAACGGTATGTCGTTTAAGTTTAATCCCTTGTCCGCGGTGAAGAAGGTCTGCAGTGCTTGCGTCTGCGTCTTCAAGCGGGAACGCGATCCCACCAAGATTGTTGTGTACGCGTATCCCAAGTTCATCTTCTTCTGGCCCATCTGGCTTCTCGGGTTTCTGCTGTGGGTACCAACTCATTACGCCTGGATTAGTCCAGAGGCGGCGGGTTGGACCTACATTACAGCCTTGACGCTGGTGGTCATCGCGCTCGGCTTTGAGCTCTCTCGCGACCAGACGATTTTTACTCTTGTCGCGGTTGCTCTGCTTTGGGTCGGTGGCTTGTGGCTTAGAGATGTCAAGAATGTCTTGTTCTTGAGTACAATCATGAACACCTTCTGGGAGCTGAAGCCGGCATACAGTCCGAACTTTGGCTTGACTATCAGTGTTATCTTGTCGATGTTGGGGGCGCTCATGTTTGTTGACACAAGGCTGAACGATCGTTGGGTTCTCTCGCCCAACTCGATTGAGCATTATCAGTTTGGCAAGAAGGATGACTCGCTGGCTCGCGGTTCTAAAACTGTGAGCTATCAGTATCCCGATGCGGCCGAACAGATGCTCCTTCTGGCTGGCACAATCCTGATCTTTACGCCTGATGGCTTGCGCCTTCTGCGTAAGATAGAGAATGTGCCGTTTCTTAGATTGCAGGAGAGTCGTATCGATAGTCTCTACGACAGCGTAGCTGTGAAGGGGGCTGACGATATCGAAATCACTGATTCCGGTCACGATTCTCACGACAGTCACAGTAGTCAAGAGGACGACGCCAACCAGCTTACTCCCGAGGGTTGATGAACATGAAGAGAAAGAGTTCGCGAAAGAAGGACTCGGCCTTGGCGTTCTATACACCAGACCGAGTTCTCGACATTGCCTACTGTTACTATCTGGCGAGCATGAATGGTGGCTCAACTCGACCCACTCTCAAGCTTGCTTCCGAGTCGGTTAGTGATTTTGAGAAGGTCTGCCGTAGGTATGAGGCCCGGATTGGGACAGCCGAATGGCAGTTCCTCTCTGGTCTCAAGACGGTGATTGTTTCCTTGGCGCGAGGTATCGAGCGACGACGTCACGATGTGGAAGAGCTTGAACAACGAGCCATTAAGGAGCGCGAGCACCGGATCCAAGAAATCACTCAATCCACCAAACGGATTGGGTTGGCCAAAGCACTTGGTCGTACCGCAATCCTCGGCGGGTTCGGCTTTACCTTTGGTAAAGCCTTCATCCCTTGGGTCAACTTCGAGCAACCAGTGCAGCCGACTTATGCTTCTTTCGTCCTGGCCTTCGGTGCGGTCTTAGTAGGGTCGTTGCTCAAGGCTTTGGTGGCTGATCGGCGGATCAAAACAATCTTCCGTATGTATGACATGATGATCATGCACGCTTGGGAGGTTTATCGTCGTGGTGCGAAAGAGGAGTATGAGAGGTCCAAGAAGGACGCTGCTCGGATCTGGGCCAATTATACGGGAGAAGACCCCATCGACTGGCCCGGCTACGACACTATCTTGGAGGAGGAACAGGAGCTCGCCGATATGGTCAAGAGCCATACTGACGGGCTTCAAGAAAGTCCTTTCTCACAATTTGCCGCTCTGGTGGTCCTGCCGATTGTTCGAGCAACTGCTCGATTCAGGAAGAAGGATCAAGTGGTGATTGCCAAACCATGATTCCATCCCAGTGCCGTTCGTCTACCAAGACGGACGGCACTTTTTTATTCTGTTATTTTGTCACTGGCCGTTGATCCGAGGAGGACGAGGATTTTGTTTTTGGTCATAATTTATGTAGTATAGACATAGTCGCACATTTGTAAACTGTAACAAGGAGAAAACTAGTATGCGTCTTAAACCGCGAATTCTTCGGGTTGAAGAAACTGAAATTGGTAAACTTCTTGCCTCAAGTGCGGAAGCCAGAATTCGTCATGAGCGGATTGTGAGTGAGTTTCGTGAGGCCGCTCGCGAAGAGTTGGAAGCAATTGAGCGTTCACGGCGGCTTACCGCGGAAGATTTCCACGGACCGATTCTTTACTAGCTTTTACTGATCACGCTCAAACCGGACCACCAACGTCCGGTTTTTTTTATTTGACTGTGCTCTCGGCAGGAATCGAACCTGCATCATCTCCTTCGGAGGGAGATATCCTATCCATTGAAAGACGAGAGCAATTGGTGCCGGAGGTGGGACTTGAACCCACAAGACCTTGCGGTCGTACGATTTTGAGTCGTATGCGTATGCCATTCCGCCACTCCGGCAACTTGTGTTAAAATAGCAGAAATGAGCGAGACTTACAATAACGCTATCTTCTGGATTGAGGTTGATAAGATCAAGCCGAATCCTTTTCAGCCGCGGCATGACTTTGACGAAGACAAGCTCCGCGCCTTGGCCGATTCGATCCGGCAATACGGCGTGCTCCAGCCACTGGTGGTGACAAGACAAGAATTTGCCCGGCCAGATGGGGGATTAGCCGTGGAGTACGAACTGATTGCTGGCGAGCGGCGTTGGCGGGCGTCTAAGCTAGCCGGCATCTCGCAAGTGCCGGCGGTGATCCGCGACGGCGAGCAGAGCGATAAGCTCAAGCTGGAGATGGCGATTATCGAGAACTTGCAACGCGAAGACTTGAATCCGGTGGATCGCGCCAGCGCCTTCCAGCAACTTGTCCAAGACTTCAAACTCACGCATGTGGAGGTGGCCAAGCGCGTGGGCAAGAGTCGAGAGTATGTTTCTAATTCGATTCGCCTACTCGCTCTACCAGCCGAGATGATCCAAGCGCTGGCTGATGGGAAAATTTCTGAGGGTCACACCCGACCGCTCTTGATGCTTGGTGACCGGCCAGCCGAACAGCAAACGCTCTTCCAAGAAATTATGACGCGCAAACTGACCGTGCGTGAGGCCGAAAGTCTCGCCAGAAGAGTGGCACATGAGAAAGTTCGTAACAAGAATTATCTCGTTGATCCAACGATCGTGGAACTAGAGCAGAAGTTGACCGAGAAACTGGGCACCCGCGTGCGCGTAGAAAAAAAAGAGGTAGGTGGCAAAGTGACTATCGACTTTTTCTCCAATGACGATCTCTCGCAAATTTTTGATTTATTAAACTCGCCGCAGTTCCAACAAGCCTCGCCGATTCCGGAAAATGTTTCAGAAGTTTTACCAGAAGCAATAGACGATAGCTCGCCTGACGACGAGGCCGAGCTTTATAATCTCAAAAATTTCACAGTTTAAATATGTTGCCATTACAAGTGGGAGTAAAAGCTTTTCTCAAAAATAAAGACGGCAAATATTTACTGGTGCGTCGTGCGCCTGAGAATCGGCATTTGGTAAATGGCATTTGGGACGTTGTTGGTGGACGGATTGAACCCGGAACTGACTTAATTACCAATTTAGCGAGAGAAGTTGAAGAAGAAACAGGTCTCGTGCTCACTTCGTCGCCACAACTTTTTCTAGCGCAAGATATTATCAGAGCTGATAAGCAAGTGGTTCGTCTAAGTTATCTTTCGACTGCTGATGGCAAAGTTAAATTAAGTCCGGAGCATGATGCTTTCCTCTGGTTGACAGTGGCAGAAATGGCTAAGCAAGAAGATCTCGACGAATTTGTTGCCAGCGCTTTGAAGGAAAAAGTTTTTGAATAGAAATTTTACGGTTTAGTTTTTAGAAAAAGAAAAAAGCACATCTGGTTTGTTAGGCCAAATGTGCCAATGTGGTAGATCTACGCGTTAATTGTCGGCGGGAGGTTTCATGAAGAGGTGGTCGATGTTGTATCTGACACCCCTCAGCGCTCCAGTCATGTAGACCATGACAAAGACCACTCCGTTCACGAAGATCAGTGGTCTGGTCCCAATCATTACCTGCGCCAAGAGTGTCCCACTGGCGAAAAAGCCGAACATCCAAAAAAGCCCAAAGACTCTGATAGATTTCCATGCTAGTTCAAGCGACATACAATCTCCTTTTGACCTAGGGCCAAAAAACGGGGTTTATTTGCTTTTCAACGATCTGACATCCCAGCCTAGCATATTGCACTTTATTTGTTAAGCTTTAAAAACTCACTCATCCGGCACAAGCTTTTTTCTGGCTAAATAAGATACGAGAATGGCGATAATCAGCGTAGCGAGATAAACGAGCATGATCTGGGGATAAGAAAAGGGAACTGATCGCCAAGCACCGAGGATGAGCGCGCTGGACCAGGAGACGAAGGAGATTGCGCCACTCGCGACGAGCGGGAAGCGGTAACGCATAAATTCGTCGGAGGAGGGGAAGTGTTCGCCGGCATGGCGTCTAATTCTGGGCAAGTGCAGAAAGTGGAACGAGATGCCGTTCAAGATAATTATCAGAATAACGCTCATCTTGGCGAGGAACTTGGGCGAAGCGAGCAGGCGAGTGGGATCGAGTAAGAATAAACCCAAGCCGGATAGAGCGAGAATCGCCACGCCCGTCCAGACGAGCTTACTGCCGAGGCTCAAGAAGCGCGTCTCGGTGCGCGAGATATGACTATCATGAGCGCTAAGGAGGAAGATCCAATCGCTCGCGAAGGCCCCGCCAGCGCCCAGCGCGAGGCCGAAGAGGTGAGTGATTGTAAGTAATATGTGCCAGCTCGGCATAAGTCTATTCTAACTTATTTCATCAGCTTGTGCGGATTGTGATTGGCGCAGGCTTTGTTCGAGCATCTGTCCGGAATCGTTTTCGTCCCCGCCATCATTAGCGCGCCACACATCTCGCAGATCTTGCCAGTTGGTTTGGTTTTAATAATATTTTTGCAGTCCGGATAATTTGAGCAACCATAGAATATGCCAAATCTCCCGCGCTTCTCGCGCATCGTGCCTTTCTTACAAACTGTGCAAGTTACGCCAGTATCGCCGGCTGCTTCTTGGCTTGGATCTTTTTTGATAAATTTGCACTTCGGATAATTACTGCAAGCAATAAACTTACCAAATTTACCTTCGCGCTCGATCAATTTGCCGTCTTTGCAGTCTGGGCAGAGCTCGCCCGTTTCTTTCGGCCCTTCCATCACATTCCCGTCCATCTTGCGCGCTCCCACGCAGTCTGGGAATCGTGAACAAGAATAAAATTTGCCAGAGCGACTGAGTTTGATAATCATTGCGCTACCACAGACCGGGCAGAGCAGATCAGCCGGCGCAGCCCCAAGATTAGTAATTTTCGGCAATTTTTTCTTCGACGCGATTTCTTTCTTGAAGGGGCCGTAGAAATCTTTCAGCGTCTTCACATACTCATGTTCGCCAGTCGCGATCAAGTCCAGCTTATCTTCCATCTCGCGAGTGAAGTCGTCGCTGATATAGCTGGCAAAATTTTCTTCCAAAAAGCTACTCACCACTTCGCCCGTTTCTGTCGGCTTGAGACTGCGTTCCACCTTTTCCACATAACCGCGATCAATAATCGTCTTGATGGTGGGCGCATAAGTGCTCGGTCGGCCAATCCCGCGCTTTTCCAATTCTTTCACGAGGCCAGCTTCACTATATCTCTTCGGCGGTTGCGTTTCTTTACCAAGCGCGTTGATATTTTTGAGATCAAGCTTTTCGCCGTCAGAAATTTTTGGCAATTCCACGTCTTCGCCGCGCGCGGCCGGGTCAGCTTTGAGCCAGCCGTCGAAAGTGATGACTGATCCCAAAGTTTTAAAATCAGGAACTTTTTTCTCACCTGCCCCGCCATTGGCGGGGCGAGCTTGCGCAATAATTTCTGTTTTCAGCATCTCAGCGTCTTTCATCTGACTCGCCACCGCGCGTGACCAGATTAATTTGTAAAGTTTCTGCTCTTGCGGCGAATTGCCAGCATTCAGATTACTTGCGTGAGATGGCCGGATCGCCTCATGCGCTTCCTGCGCGTTCTTCGATTTAGTCGCATACTTTCTGACTTGCAAATATTTCTGACCAAATTGTGTTTCCACCAAACCAGCAATTTCAGCCAGCGCTTGTTGGGATAGATTAGTGCTGTCCGTGCGCATGTAAGTGATGTGACCGGCTTCATACAGCTTCTGCGCCAGTCGCATTGTGATAGACGGTGAGTAGCCGAGACGAGAAGAAGCCGCTTGCTGGAGCGTTGATGTCGTAAACGGTGCGCGCGGCGAGCGTTTCGTTGGCGTTTGTTTGACGCTCGCCACTTGCCAGTCTGATTTTTTCGCTAGATTCACAATCTCGTCAGCGCTTTCTTGCGTCTTCGGCTCTTCTACGCAAGTAAACAAGATTTCTTTTTTTTCTTTAGTAGCCAACAGCGCTTCCAGCACCCAGAATTTTTCCGGAATAAACGCTTTAATCTCGCGTTCGCGTTCCACCAAGATTCTTAGCGCGGGGGACTGCACGCGGCCAGCTGATAAACCGTAGCGCAACTTCTGCCAGATCAAACCAGACAAGTCATAACCAAATAGTCTGTCGAGCACGCGTCGCGCCTCTTGCGCTGATCTTAAATTTTCATCAATTTTTCTTGGATGTTCGGCCGCTTCTTGCACGGCTTCTTTCGTAATCTCATGGAACACGATTCTGTCCGGATTCTTCAAGCCCAGTGCTTCCTTAATGTGCCAAGCGATTGCTTCACCTTCACGGTCCGGATCTGTCGCGAGCACCGTTTTCTCAGCCTTCTTGGCCAAGCTTTTCAATTCACTCACCACTTTTTCTTTCCCTGGACTAATCACATAATTCGGCACGAAGCCGGCCTCGATATCAATCGCGTTTTTATTACTCTTCGGCAGATCACGAATATGCCCGACGCTCGCGCGCACGGTGTACTCGCCATCCAGATATTTGGCAATCGTTTTCGCTTTCGCCGGCGACTCGACAATCAGTAATTTCATCCCGTTAGAAGTTTAAGAATATTAATTTTTAATTTTGTTTTTCCGTTACGAAAGTAGAAAGAGTTACTTCTAACGGGATCATCTTAAGTTACATTAGTAGCACAGATTGTTAACAAGTTGCAAATTTGTGAGAAATAAAAAAACAGTTTGCATCAGTGAGTACCAATGCAAACTGTGTTCACGGAAATCCCCAAAATGCTTCCCGACGTATCCGATATTTTCTCGGGCTCGAGCCAACCACTTTTCGTGGCCGGCTCCCGAACGCTACGGGTCGCCTCGGACGCCGAAACCAAGCTTGCGGTTATCGGCGGACGCGTCGGGGTCAAGGGACTACCAGCTGGTGTGAACTTGGGAAAGTTTAGCATGAGCTACTTTTTTGTCAAATTTCTAACATCTCGCCCCCTCTCTTAAATTAAGAGAGGGGGCTGGGGGTGAGTTATAATACTTGACAAATAAACCGCAATTTGCTATACTGGGGGTTGAGGTGCTATCGTAGCACTTTGACAAGAAATAACCTTATTTTTGGCCCCAAAAGGCCGGAAGGAGAAAATCCATGAAGGTTAAATTGGTTTATCGCCCCCTTTACATCGGTGATGGCGTTGTTACTAAGGAGGACGATTTCCCCAGAATGCAGGTGCTCGATCTGCCCGATGGCACAAGAATCGAACATGTTCTGAAAAAAGTTGCCGCCAGCGCGCTTGCATTCTACTCCGAGGTTGACCAAATGGTCTTGGGAGACTACCACAAGTTTGGTTTCTTGGATGATCGGTCCTGTCATCACATTCTCTCCAGAGATCCTCGGGAGACAATGCGGATCATGACCACTCCATACAGCAGGGATTGGCCAGCTTAGGAGACGACCCTGGTCTTCAAGAACTGTTCGTAAGACCCCAAACCAGAAATGGTGCGGGGTTTTTTTATTTCTCACCCCACCCGTAATTCTCCCATCATCTCTTTGATAATTCCCTTAATTTCCATCATCGCTAGTAGCACATTTGCTTCACTAATTGGCAGATTGAGATTCCGGATCAATTCGTCGCGCGGGAGGGGTTCGATCTTTAGGATTTCATAAACTTTCTGTTCTGATTTAGTTAAACTCTCTAAATTTAATTTCTGCTGGCCATATTCGTCAGGTAAGTCAAAACCCAAACCAATCAGCAAATCACGACCCGAGCAAACCGGCGTCGCGCCAAGCTTGATCAAATTATTCGTGCCCAGCGAGCCGGCTGAGAAGATTGAGCCCGGGATGGCGAGGACGTCGCGATTATAATCTGTTGCTAATTTCGCTGTGATCAGCGTGCCACTTTTGTCGCCGGCTTCTACTATCAGCACAGCTTTCGCGAGGCCAGCCATGATTCTATTTCGGCGTGGGAAAGTGTGTAAGCCAGCTGGATAATCGGGCGGGAATTCACTCAAGAGCGCGCCACCGGCTTCTATGATTTCATCAGCGAGTTTTTTATTAGAACTGGGATGGAGCACATTCCGGCCCAAGCCCGAACCCGGGATCGCCACGGTGGGCAAGCCAGCTTGGAGTGCTGCTTGATGCGCAATCGTGTCTATTCCCACCGCCAAGCCAGAAATAATCGCGACGGGATAGCCAGCTAGTTCGGCAATAACTTTCTCACAAGCTTCTCGGCCGTAACTAGAATATTTGCGCGAGCCAACGATCGTGAGATAAATAAAACTGGCGTCCGGCAATTTGCCTTCTAAATATAGCTCTTTCGGCGGGTCATTAATTTCGCGCAGAAGTGACGGAAACTGGCTTGGGGATAAGCGCTTGATTGTGCTCATGTGCGGAATATTGTAGCATTAGAATGGACTTGGTCTCTAAACATGGGAGGATCATATGATTCGAGAGTTTGCTGAACTAACGGAAATTGAAATTGCTCGAGCTAATGTGATTCGGGTAATAATTTCTGAAGATCCGAGTGTGGAAGCTCGTTTCCGTTTTCGCTTTGGTCGGGCTGATAAGCCAAACATGGGAGTTGGTACTGCGAGTCGTCTCAAGGTTTTGACTAGAAAGTTGATTGCTGAGCTCGATTTGGTCAAATCGCAAGCCGATGCTTTCGTGCTTCGCTTGTACAATTGCCCGGAACAAAGTGAGGGCAATCCCTTGAGTAATGGAGATTTCGAACGATTGAAGAAGGCACTAAAGTCCAAATTCGATTAAGTTCTGTTTTGTCGTCCGCCACGCCTTGTCCCACTTGATTGTGAGATGAGGCGTTTTTTTGTTATAATTTTATTTAACATGCTAGACATCAAGTTTATTCGGGAAAATGCTGATCTGGTGCGTGCCGCGGCTAAGAAGAAGCGTGTGGATTTTAACGTTGAAGATTTACTGAAAATAGATGACGAGCGGTTAAAACTGATGCAAGAAGTGCAAGCGCTTAGATCTGAACAGAATAAACTGGGCGAAGAATTGGCCAGAAATAAAACCCCAGAACTTTTGGAAAAATTAAAAGAGTTGAAAGTGAAGTTCAAAACTGGCGAAGAAGCGCTGCGAGAATTGATGACAAGCTGGCAGAAGCTGATGTTGCAAGTGCCGAATATTCCGGATATTTCTGTGCCGGACGGTGAGAGCGATGCTGACAATCAGGAGATCAAAACTTGGGGCGAGAAGCCAAAGTTTGATTTTACTCCCAAAGATCACATTGAGCTGATGACTAAATTAAACTTGCTTGATCTAGAACGTGGCACGAAAGTAGCGGGTTTCCGAGGTTATGTTCTCAAGAACGCTGGCGTCACGCTCTCTATGGCGATCTGGCGAATGGCGCTGGACTTCTTTAGTCAGAAAGGTTTTACGCCAATTATTGTACCGTCGCTGGTGAAGCGTGAGAATTTGCTGGGCACGGGCTTTTTGCCGCAGAGCGAAGAGGACTTGTATAAAACGCAAGATGCAGATTATCTTGCGGGAACTGCCGAAGTGGCCACGATGGGCTTGCATGGAGATGAGATTTTAGAACTAGCTGATTTGCCGGTAAAATATTTAGCCTTCTCGCCGTGCTTTCGCAGAGAAGCGGGCAGCCACAGCCGTGATGTGAAAGGCTTGATTAGAGTTCATGAATTTTACAAACTAGAACAAGTCACGCTCTGCGCCGCCGATCACAATTTATCCGTGCAAGAGCATGAGGCGCTGAATAGAAATACGGAAGAATTTATTGAGTTGCTCGGCATTCCGTATCGCACGGTGGTGAACTGCGGTGGCGATCTTGGTTTGGGTCAGGTGAAGAAATATGACATTGAACTGTGGGTGCCACTGGAGGGCAAATATCGCGAGATTAGTTCGGCTTCTTATTTCCATGATTTCCAGACGAGAAGATTGAATATCCGTTATCGCGATGGAGAAGATGGGAAGTTAAAATATGCGCACTCGCTCAATAGCACGGCTATACCGACGCCAAGAATTTTGGTCTCACTGATCGAGAATTATCAACAAGCTGACGGCAGCATTAAGTTGCCAGAGGCTTTAGCAAAATATTTAGGCTATGCCGTTATTGGCCCTACCGTTTGAGTATCTCTGGTGGCATTACACCCTAGCCTGGCGCGATTTGGTCGTGATCTGGGGCAATTATCTCTGGTTTATTTATCACTTTTTCTCAATCTCAGTTTTAGCCAGAACTTTATTAGCGCCGTGGAAGAGGTTGGGCGAAGTTTATCCAGCGCGCTTTAATCTCGGCGCTACGCTTGCGACTTTCTTCATCAATTCTCTCATGCGTTTGGTTGGCGCTGTGATCAGAATAATTATGCTCGTGTTCGGTGGTTTGGTTTATTTATTAGTAATTTTGCTCGGCTCAGTTACTTTAATTCTATGGCTGGTTTTGCCGTTGATTATTATTTTGGCTTTAGTTTTGGGTCTAGCCTTGTTGTTTAAATAAAAAATCATGCCCTCTACCCTTGCTGATAAAATTCGTTTGAGTCGTCTCTATCCAGTTTTGTTGCTGGAAGAATTAATCTCCCGTCGTGCGCGGAATATTTTGTTGTTTGTTGGCAAATTGCTCGCGCTTGGTCTGATTTTGTTGCTCGCTCACGCTTGGTGGCAAGGCGGCGCTGTCGCTCTCTCACGCTGGATTGGCTTGGCGATGATCACGCTGGCACTAACTCTACTAGTCTATTTAATAGAGTGCTTTTTCCGTTCTTATTATTACGACAATATTCTGGATAATAATTATCATCGCGCAGATCTGTTTACTTTCACCGTTGGCCGGATTTTGTTTAAGTTAAAAAATGATGATGTCTGGAGCGCTTTCTTAACTTCCTCAACTGGTCTCGCTGTGATGCAACGCTTGGGCGTGAGTTACCAGCAAATTGCGAGCTTTCTCCAGCAACGCGACGCTAATTTACAAACAGTGGTCAAACTAGAACTGGGCGGCGCAGAGGCGCTCACTTTGCGCCGCTTGGCCGACTGGCTCTACCAGCATGATGAGAGTTTTAGCAAGTGGCTATTTAGCTTAAATATTAAAATCGCGGAACTTGATGGCGCTGTGGAGTGGATCGTGAATGAGATCGAAGCGCGAGCGCGAGCCGAGCGTTGGTGGAGTCGCGAGCACTTAGAGCGCATCCCGGGCTTGGCCAAGACTTGGTCTTATGGCCAAGTGCCGACCTTGCTCCGCTACAGCGAGGACTTGCTCGCGGGCGAGCCCACGGCCACGCTGGCCGCGGGCACCAGTGCCCGCCGCGCCGAGGCGCGGCGGCTCGCCACTATTCTCTTGCGCTCGGCGGAGGCCAATGCGCTGGTGGTGGGCGAGGCTGGCTCCGGCAAGCTAGATATTGTGTGGGAACTGGTGCGCGAGCTCGCGCTGGGCGCGGTGCCGCCCGGCTTGGAACATCGCCGGCCAATACTCTTCCACACCGCGCTCTTCTTGGCCGCCTTCCGCGAGCGGGAGCTGCTGGAGCGGGAATTGTTCAAGCTCTTGAGTGAGGCTATCAGCGCCGGCAATATTATTCTGATTATCGACGACTTGCCCGCTTTGCTGGCTGGGGCCGAACGCTTAGGCAGTAACATCACGGCTTTACTTGATCAGTTTCTCATCTCGCCGGCGCTGATGGTAGTAGCACTCGCTGATCGTGAACTCTTCCATCGGGAGTTAGAAACACGCGACACGCTCTTGCAACGCTTTGAGCAATTATTAGTCGCCACTATTGATCAAACTAGATTGATAAAAATTCTAGAAACGCAGGCGGTTGATTTAGAGTCAAAAAATAAGTCACAAATCTTTTTTACTTATCAGGCACTAACAGCACTAATCACCAGTGCGGAACGCTATTTTCCGTCTGAGAATATTTCTGATCAGGCGTTGGATCTGCTGACGGAAATTGTGCCGTGGGTGATAAATCATGAGCGAGAAGCGGGGAGAGAGACGAGAATAATCGAACGCGATGAAGTGCTCACTTTTGTGCAAGAGAAGACCGGCATTCCGCTCGGTCCGATTGCCGCGCCGGAACAGGCTAAGTTATTGGGTCTAGAAACAGAGCTGAAAAAGCAAGTAATTGGCCAGGAGACAGCGCTCGCGGCGATTAGTGAGGCTCTAAGACGAGCTCGCGCGGGTGTGCGGAACGAGAAACGCCCGATTGGCTCGTTCTTGTTCCTCGGCTCCACTGGCGTGGGTAAGACGGAAACGGCCAAAGCCTTGGCGCGGGTACTCTTTGGCCGCGAGGAGGCGATGATGCGCCTGGATATGAGCGAGTATCAATCCGCCGAGTCACTCTCGCGCTTGATCGGCTCGTTTAGCGATGGTAAACCTGGCCTACTCGCCAAGCTTTTGCGCCAGAATCCTTATGGCGTCTTGCTCTTGGATGAATTTGAAAAGACTAACAAAGACGTGCTGAATTTATTTTTGCAAATTCTCGACGAAGGCTACTTTTCTGATATGTTGGGTCGGAGAGTTAATGCGCGAAATATCGTTTTCTTGGCTACGTCCAATGCCGGCGCCGAAATTATTTGGCAAATGATCAGAGCTAAGCGTGATCCCAGCACGATGCGGGCTGAACTAATCAATCAAATCGTGCAGGCGGGCATTTTCCGTCCAGAATTGCTGAACCGATTTGATGAAGTTGTGATCTTCCAGCCGCTTAGCGAGCAGAATCTAGCGCAAGTGGCTAAGCTCCAGCTAGAGAAATTAGTTCTGCGCTTGCGCGAGCAGGGGATCGCTTTCCAAGTCACGCCAGAATTGGTGGCCGAAGTGGTGCAGAAGGGTAGTGATCCGCTCTTTGGCGCTCGGCCAATGGCGCGTTATATTCAAGATCACGTAGAGCAAGCGGTGGCCGATGCCATTATCAGTGGTCGGCTCAAGCCGGGCGCGAGCGCCACTTGGCTCGCTGGCACTTTGAGTTTGCAAACTAGTACTAACGCATGAGTGCCGCCCGGCAAAGTAAGAAAGCGATTTTTAGCGAGCAAGCGCTGGCGCGGCGCCAGCGCGAGCGCCTCTGGCGCTCTAGCCTGTGGCTGTTGCTCGCTCTCGCGCTGCTTGCTGATTTTATTATTTTTGCCAATCACTCGCGTTTGCTCATCAGCCAAGTCCAGATCGCTGGTCAAGAAACAGTGAGTCAGGATATTTTAGATCAAGCCACGCAAGAATTTCTCGCCGGTGATTATTTGTTCGTGCTACCACGGCGCAATGCCCTGTGGTATCCGCGGCGGGCGCTCGCGCAAGCCTTGCTCGCGCAATTCCCAACCCTAGAGTCAGCGCAAATCTCACGCGAGAACTTTACAACGATCAAGATTGTTGTGGCCGAGCGGCGCGGGCAATATCTCTGGTGTGGTAGTGATCAGCCACAAATCTGTTTCTTGCTCGATCAGTCTGGTCTGGCCTTTGCGCCGGCACCAGTTTTCTCCGGCGAATCTTTTGTCAGATTTACCACATCAGGCCCAAATCTTGCGCTCAACACGCGACCATTTTCGGTCCAAAACTTTACCCAAATCACTAATTTAATCACGACGCTCAATCACACGTTCAGTCAGACGATTCTATCTGGCTTGGCGATTAGCGAACTGGTGGCGAATAGCGCTAGCGATTATCGTTTGACGGCCACGCGCGCGGCTGATACGCTCTCTCGGCCACTCACAGTTTTGGCTAATCTGGAACAGGTGAGTAGTGAATTAAATTTAACTCTGCAAGCGGCTCTGCTCGCGCCGGATTTTGTTACAGAATATCAAATAGCGCAAAAGAATAAGCAAGAGTTAGAATATCTTGATTTACGCTTCCCGGGGAAAGTTTTTTATAAATTTGCTAATTAAACTTGATTAAGTATGAGTGGAAATTTTTGGCAAGATTTGGCTAAGCCATTTTTCGTCCTTGCGCCAATGGCGGATGTGACTGACTGCGCTTTCAGAAGAATCATCACCAAATATGGCAAACCGGATGTACTCTGGACGGAGTTTGTCTCCGCTGATGGCCTGATGAGTCCGGGGCGGGAAGTTTTGCTTCATGATCTCAAATATTCTGAACAAGAGCGGCCAATCGTGGCGCAGATTTTTACAAGCAAGCCGGCCAAGATGGAGCAGGCAAGCAAGCTGATTGCGGAACTGGGTTTCGATGGTTTGGATATTAATATGGGCTGTCCGGACCGGAGTATTGAGAAGCAAGGCGCTGGCGCAGCTTTAATTAAAACACCCAAACTCGCGCGCGAATTAATCAGATCAGCGAAACAGGGGATAGCATTAGCTGGTAAAAATATTCCGGTTTCGGTCAAAACTAGATTGGGTTACAAAAATAATGAGCTAGAAAACTGGTTGCCAGAGTTATTGGCTGAAGAGCCAGCGGTTATCACGATCCACGCGCGCACGCGCGAAGAAATGTCGAAAGTGCCGGCGCGTTGGGAAGAAGTGAAGAGAGCAGTAGAGATTAGAAATAATTCGGGAAGCACGTGTTTAATAATTGGCAATGGCGATCTGAAAGATTTAGCTGATGCGCGAGAAAAAGTATCAACAACTGGCGCTGATGGCGCGATGCTCGGCCGAGCGATTTTCGGCAATCCATTTCTATTTTCCAAAAATAAATTTCCCGGGGGAATCGAGGGGCGGGAGTTACGTTTACGTGTGATGCTGGAGCATACTAAGCTTTTTGCTGAACTTTTGGGAGAAATAAAAAGCTTCGCGATCATGAAGAAGCACTATAAAGCGTATGTAAATGGCTGGGATGGAGCGAAAGAACTGCGTGAGAAGCTAATGCTCACCAATAGCGCTTCAGAAGTTGAGCAAATTGTGAGTGAGTATCTAAAAAACGGCTCTAGTTAGGCGTATTTCGGCTATTTAAACTCTTGATCTTGCCAAAACACTTGACAAATCCTGTGGGCTTGCTATACTGGGGGTAGAGTGATTGGAGGAGTTGTCTTGAGAGACACACGCAGTCACAGGGGACAAGTTCTTTCTACCGGTCCACGTTTTGGACCAAAGGAGCCTCAAATGCTCGTCCGGAATCACTATGGTGGCAATTTCGCCACGGTCAACACCCATCGTAATTGTTATCAGAGTTCTCACGACATCACGATGCACGACGGCGACGACGCCAGCAGCTGATCAACCTCGGCGGCGCAGCGACCCGGCCACACTGTGTGGCCGGCCACTAAACAATGTAGAGACCAACCATTGAAAGGATTCAATCGTTGAGCATCATTGAGCCTGACACGCTCTGCAAGCTGTCCCTAGGATGGCCCAAAGATAACAGATGCCAAAACATGATCCCTTCTGCCCCCGAACAGCTGTTGTTCGGGGGCATTTTTTTTTGCTTAAAAATCCACTGTGGATAACTCTGGCTTGGCAGAATAGTTTTGTGCTATATTAAACGTGGCCGCAGTTCTTTATGTTTGATCCAGTTTCTGGCTCGTTTGCCAGAGAGAACTGCTTCGCCAAGTGGTCTCCATTTTTTGGAGGATTCATCGTGAACAAATTGATTACGCGACACAACAACGATCCCACCAGCCGCGCTACCAACCACCTGAAGAAGAGGATCACCGCGCAGATCAACTCTCTCGTCGCCAGCGCGCTCGCTTTCGCGTTCGGTAGCAACAACAAATCTGGTATGACCTTCAGCTAACGGCCAGCAGCCCGAAGCTAGAAAATGGAGTACTTTCCGGGCCCCTCATCATTGTGATGTTGGGGCCCTTTTTTCTTGCTCAAAATTCCGTTATAATGCGCTAATATTCATGTCTGAACTCGCACTGTATCGCAAATATCGGCCAAGTAAATTTAGCGAAGTGATCGGGCAAGAGAGCGTGGTGCAAGTGCTCTCCGGCGCGCTCAAGCTCGGCAATATCGCGCATGCTTACCTCTTTGCCGGCTCGCGCGGCACGGGCAAGACCAGCGTGGCTAGAATTTTGGCCAGAGAACTGGAAACCCAGCCAGAAGATTTGTACGAAATTGACGGCGCTTCTAATCGGGGAATTGATGAGATTAGAGCTTTGCGCGAGGCAGTAGGCACACTGCCGTTTCGCTCGCCGCGGAAAGTCTACATTATTGACGAAGTGCATATGCTGACGAAAGAGGCGTTCAACGCACTCTTGAAAATTCTGGAAGAGCCGCCAAGTCATGTGGTGTTTATCTTGGCGACGACAGAACTCGAACGCGTACCGGAGACGATCATTTCTCGTTGTCAGACTTTTGCCTTCCAGAAGCCCAGCCAGCCGGCTTTGCAAGATCTCTTGCAACATATTGCCAAACAAGAAAAATTTAAATTAGACAAAGATGCGGGCGAGTTAATCGCTTTGCTCGGCGATGGCTCCTTCCGCGACGTGACCGGCTTGCTCCAACAAGCGATGAGCGCTTCAAGCGATCACAAAATCACGCTGGCCGAGGCCGAACTGGTGACTGGCGCACCCGCGGCTGTTCTCGTCCGCAGGCTCGCGCAAGCGATTCTGGAAAATAATTTGAGTGTGGCCCTAGAGCAAGTGCAAGCGAGTAACTCGCGTAGTTATTCCGCGCAGACGCTGATTAAATTATTATTGCGCCAGTTGCGTCTCGCTTTGTTAGTTAGACTTGATGACAAAAATTCGCAAACAATTTGGTTGGCCGGTTTGAGCGCTGATGAAATAAATAGTATTAAAAAATTAAGTGAACACGAGAACGCTAGCCGCTTGCCAGAAATTCTGCGGGAACTGCTCGCGGCACATACAGAAACCGCCAAAGCGGCGGTTTCTCTCTTACCTCTGGAACTGGCGCTGGTTAAACTAGCAAAACCAGTTTAGTTTTTATTTTTAGTAAGCTTTTAGTTTCAACATTGCCGCGAGATCAATAAAGCTGACGCCACTTGGTACGGCAAATTTACTCTCATCTTTGGTCCAGCTCTGGCACTGGTAATCCACTTTCTGATCCAGATCCACGCTGTTGTTGCTTTTTGTCTGTGTATTACCAGCTTGCGTGGTCATATCCATGCTCATTTTGGCGCCTTGCGCGCCGTTCCACACATACATATCATTGCCGGTCTTGATCATGTGCGCTTCGCTCGTGGCTTGATTCTGGAGCATAAAGTCGCCGCGCATCATCTGGCCGGAGAGATAAACCGTGCCGGTTGATTCCGCGCCTGGAGTTTTATTCTCCACCGTGCAGGTCCAGTCGCCGCTAAGGGCCAAGAGTTGGCGGAGTGTGCCATTAGTGCCATTGTTGCTGACATTAGTACCATCACTCGTATTGCTCGTCGCCGTGCTGGTCTCGGTGGTGGTTGTAGTTTCAGTTGTTGCTGTTTCAGTACTTGCTGGGTTGGCGTTCTGTTTCTGTTTAGAGTAATAAACGCCGCCGCCAATGGCGAGAGCCGCGACGATTACGATCACAAGTGGGAAAATAAAACCGCGTTGTGTTTGTTCTTGTTTCATCATGTTATTTTTTTTATTTTAGCTAACTTTTATTTTTATTTTAATAATTTCTTCACTAACTCTGTTAATTTAGCATATTATTCCGCCGCTGGCGAAGACTTTAAGAAGCGATAGTTTTCTACCGGGTTTCAGTTACTACTCCTTCTTTGATTCCATATACCTCTCTAATTAACCTGCATATCTGGGTGTATTGTTGGGGATCATCGGGTGTTACAGATTCTGCCTCGACTTGAACTTTATTTAAGATTAAAACTCTGTTGGAGATGATCTCACTCCCTGTGTCTCTTACAACGCCAAAAATTACAGAGTCTCTGTTCTGGTATATTTTACACATCGGAATAGTCTGAACTCGTTGTTTTCCTTCTCCGGCATCAGCCAGGGTTACACCCATTATACTAAGATTTTCCAGAGTGCTTGTAGACGCCACTACGCTTGATATTTTCGGTTTGCTACCACCTAGGTGTTGTGGTATGTGGGGGAAGATTAAACCACCAAAAAATACTATCCATATCGCGTACAAAACAAACTTTACAAGTCGGTCTCTTTTAGAAAAAAGCCACTCATTTTTTTCTTTCCATAGGATTAAAATTGCTGGCAGAAAGAGCGTTAATATCCCTGCAGAAATAAATCTAGTTTGAAGTAGGTCGTATTCGAAAAAGGCAAAATGAGCTAAATACATATTCCAAACTAAAAACCCAGTTACATACACAATGAATATTGCTAGACTCGGAGTTTTGGCCCAATCGTAGTTTTTTTGTCCCATACTGCTGCCGGCCAGGGACTCGAACCCCAATTAACTGCTCCAGAGGCAGTCGTCCTACCATTAGACGAGCCGGCAATGCTCACATACTATATGATAAATCTGGTAAAGAAAAGGACTTTACGAGGCTCAAAAAATGCTAAAATAGCAGCACATGAAAACCGCCAAACCACTCCCACACAAAATGTTGTCAGATTTGCGCCAAGAGCTTGCTACCGCGCCAAGAGCTCTGACAGCTTGGGAAAGCATCACACCACTTGCGCGCAATGAGTGGATTTGTTGGATTGAATCGGCGAAAAAAGTAGAAACCAGAACGCACCGAATTACCAGAACGCGCGCAGAGCTGATCGCTGGTAAACGCCGACCTTGTTGCTGGGCCGGTTGTCCTCATCGGTAAAACGAGAAAGCGCTGACTTGTTACCCTTTTTGTGCTAGATTGCGGATTATTATGACTGGAAATAAAACAAGTAAAATCAAAACGGATTGGGATTTTAGTTTGCTGTACCGGAATAACGCTGATTCGGCCATAGAACGTGATTTGCAGAAGATGGAACAAGCACATGAAAAGTTTGCGCAGAAATATGCGAACAAAACGGATTACCTGACTGATCCGGTCAAGCTCGCGCTAGCGCTCGCAGATTATGAGAAATTATCTGATCAGGCATTTAGTAAGCCTTATGCTTACTTTGCTTATCAACATGATCTGGACAGTAAAAATGCCAAAGTGGAGGCGAAGCTAAATTTGCTCGGGCAGAGGTACACCAATAGTGGCAACAAGATCACCTTCTTTGGTGTGGCGCTGACGAAAATTAAACCAGAACTGCAGGCCAAATTTCTTAAGCACGCTAAGTTGCAGAAATATAGTTTTTTACTCCAATGCGCTTTTCGCGAAGCCAAGCATGTGCTCTCTGTTGCTGAAGAAAAAATCATGAACTTGAAGAGTTTGCCAGCCCATGAGCTGTGGGTGCGCGGGAACGACAAAATTGTTTCTAAACAAGAAATTCTCTGGAAAAATAAAAAATTGCCACTGGCCGAAGCAATGGGGAAAATCCAATCTTTGGCAACGAAAGAGCGACGAGAATTGCACACTTTGGTAAATCAAAAATTAGCCAGCGTCGCTGATTTCGCCGAGAGTGAACTAAACGCCATAGTTTTAAACAAAAAAATCAATGACGAACTGCGCGGCTATGCGCAACCTTACTCGGCCACGGTTCTGGGTTATCAGAATGAAGAGAAAACCGTGGATAATCTCGTCAAAACGGTTACTAAAAATTTTCACATCAGCCACAGATTTTATAAAGCGAAAGCGAAAATGTTGGGTTTGAAAAACCTAACTTACGCCGATCGCGCTGCGCCAGTAGGCCAGACCACGCAGAAAATTACTTTTGCCCAAGCGGTAGAAATTGTGAAGAAAGCTTTCGGCCGAGTTAATCCGATTTATGTGACGGCTTTTGAAGAATTCTTGGCCAACGGCCAGATTGATGTGTTTCCGAAAGTCGGGAAGACCGGCGGCGCTTATTGCTCTAGTACAGAAGGCTTGCCAACCTTTGTCTTGCTCAATCACTTGTCGGATTTTAAGTCACTGATGACTTTGGCTCACGAGCTGGGGCATGCCATGCATGCCAGGCTGGGCGATGCCGCCCAGCCGCCGCTCTACCGCGGCCACAGCATCGCGACGGCCGAAGTGGCCAGCACTTTATTCGAAAATTTCGTCTTTGACGAAGTGTTTAATCTGCTGACTGAAAAAGAGAAAATAATAGCTTTACATGACCGGATTAATGACTCTGTGATGACCATCTTCCGGCAAATCGCGTGCTTCAACTTTGAGCTTGATCTGCATAATCAAATCAGAAAACAGGGGAGCTTGAGTAAAGAAAAAATTGCGAAATTGTTAAATCAGCACATGAGCGCTTATCTTGGGCCGGTGTTTAAGCTCACAGAAGCTGATGGCTACTTTTTCGTCTCATGGTCGCACTTGCGCAATTTTTTCTATGTTTATTCTTACGCTTTCGGCGAATTAGTCTCTAATGCTTTATATTCCAGCTATCAAGAAAATAATAAGTTTGAAGAAAAAATCAGACAGTTTTTATCTGCCGGTTCTAGCGCTTCGCCGGAGGATATTTTCGCGCAAGTTGGTGTAGACGTGAGAAATCCGGCGTTTTTTGAGCGCGGTTTGAAGGAAATAGAGGCGAAGATTGCAAAGTTGGAGGAAATGATATAATAATAGAGTGTGCAGAAAGACTGTGAAAAATAGAGAAATTAAAAATTTAAAATAATACATAACATGAGCAATACTGGCAAAGCGATAGTTGGTTTGATTATCTTGGTTCTGTTGGTTATCGGTCTGGCCTATCTCGGCAAAGCGAGTCAATCTAGCGCACCCACTACTACAGAAACTCCCACTCCGGTGGTGGAAACTGGGCCGATTAAGGTTGGTGTGATTACGCCACTAACTGGCGACGCCGCAGCTTTGGGAGAGTTTGTGAAAAATGTGACTGATCTAGCGGTGGAAGAAGTCAACACAAATAATGTGATTAATGGCCGAACATTTGAACTAGTTTACGAAGACGGGAAATGCAATGGCACTGGCGGTGCTAATGCAATGCAGAAGTTAGTCAACGCTGACGGCGTCAAGATTGTGATCGCCTCGGATTGTTCTGGCGCCGTTCTGGCCGGTTTGCCAATTGCCGAGCAAGCGAAAGTCTTTGTGTTTTCTGGCACAGCCACTAGTCCTGATTTGACAAACAAAAGTCTGTTTTTCGCCCGGACTGTGGCTAGCGACAATGGCCAGGGTCGGGTGCTAGCCGAGGCCGCGATTGCTCATGGTTGGAAAAAGGTAGCCGTTCTGCAGGAATCCTCGGATTATGCTCTTGGTATTTATCGTGCTTTCGAAGCTAATTACCCAGCAACGGCGGGGACAATCACGAAAGAAGAGTATCCAGGCACTACCACTGACTTTCGTTCTACTCTCACGAAATTGCGGGCAGCGAATGCTGATGCTTTGTTCATCGATCCTCAATCTCCTGGCACGGCCGAACGGATTCTCAAACAGCTAGCTGATCTCAAGTGGTCGGTGCCACTCTTGGCAAACGACATTGTCTCTGGCAATGCTGACTTGATTACTAATCACAAAACGAGACTTGAGGGCGCATTGGTTGCCGAACAAGGGACAGCGAGCTTGCCGAAATCGCAAAAACTCGACGCGGACTATCTCAAAAAATACGGCAAAGAAATGATTTATCGTAACTATGCTCAAGCACAATACGACTTAGTCTATATTCTGGCAGAAGGAATTAACAAAAACGGGACTGATGCGGGAAAGATTGCCACTTGGGTAAGAACAGTCAAAGATTGGCCGGGAGCTTCTGGTTTGGTAACGATCGGCGCGGACGGTGATCGTGTGGGCGGCCACGTGTTGAAAGTCATCAAGAACGGCAAGGCCGAACTGGCTAGCTAAAAAAGTAAAAATCTCGCCCAATGGGCATCCTGCCGCAACTCATTCTCAATAGCATTATCGCCGGCGCGATCTACACGATGATCGCGCTTGGCTTTAATCTCATCTACAGCACGGTCAAGTTTTTTGACCTTAGTTACGGCGTGATGATGGCGATCGGTGGTTATGGCGTGTATTGGTTGTATAAAATAATCGGTCTGAACTTGGGCTTGAGCGTGGTCTTGGCAATTTTACTTGCCGGTTTGGTTGGTTACTTAGCAGATTACTTCGTTTACCGACCATTGCGCCGCCGCAAAGCCTCGACAATGGTCTTGCTAGTGGCCTCGCTCGGGATTTTCACAGCTCTCCAAGCCGTGATTGCGATCCTGTTTTCCAGTCAGTTTCAAACTCTCTCGGCTGGCGAAGGGAAAATTTATGAAGTGATTGGCGGCGCGATTACCGGCGTGCAGTTGGTGATTCTTGCCAGCGGCTTGCTGATTATGCTCGCGCTAGCGTTCTTCCTCAATCGGACTAGATTTGGCCGGGCAATTAAAGCGGTGGGCGATGATGAAGAGGTGGCGCGGGTGGTGGGGATTAATACTGATAAAATCATCAGCTTTGTCTTCTTCCTCTCCGCGGCCATTGGTGGCTTGGCGGGCGTCTTGGTGGGCTTCGACACTGGCATTGAGCCGACGATGGGGCTCAACTTGCTGCTCAAGGGCGTGATCGCGGCGATTGTGGGCGGCATCGGCAATATCTATGGCGGCGTGCTGGGCGCCTTCTTGCTTGGCACGGTGGAGAACTTTGGCATTTGGCAGATCTCGGGCGAGTGGAAGGACGCGATCGCTTTTGCTTTACTAATTGTGTTCTTAATTTTCCGCCCGCAGGGCTTGTTCAAAAGATAGAAGTAAAAAATCATGCCTTACTTAATTCACTTAGCAATCCTTGTTGGCATCTACGGCATCCTCGGCTTGAGCTTAAACTTGGTGGTGGGCTACACCGGCTTGCTAAGTGTGACGCATGCGGCGTTCTATGGTCTGGGCGCCTATGCCACGGCGATCTTGCTCACCAGCACCGGGCTCAACTTTTTCGTGGCTTTGCTACTCGGCGTGCTCATCACTTCTGTCTTGGCTTTGTTAATTGGTTTAGTTTTGTCCCGCTTCCACGGCGATTATTACGCGCTCGGCTCTTTTGGCTTTAACATTATTATCTATTCGGTTTTCCTCAACTGGCAAAGCCTAACCAGAGGTCCGCTCGGCATCCCCGGTATTAGACGTCCGGAGATTTTTGGCCTCAACTTGACTGACAACTTTCACTTTTTGCTATTAGTGCTAGCGATTTTGTTATTAGTTTATTTCTTATGCCGCTTTATCGTCAATTCTTCTTTCGGCCGCGCCCTCCGCGCTATTCGCGAGGACGAACAAGCGCTCCAAGTTTTTGGCTATCGTACCACTTTTTACAAACTCATAATCTTTGTTTTATCAGCCGCGCTGGCTGCCGTGGCTGGTTCGCTCTTTGCCTCTTACATCACCTTCGTTGATCCGTCTAGTTTCGTTCTATTTGAATCTATCTTTATTCTCGCTATTATCATTCTGGGCGGCTTAGCCAATCTCCGTGGCTCGCTACTCGGCGCTTTGTTTCTCATTCTCTTGCCAGAATTATTGCGCTTTGTGGGCTTCCCCAGCGACATCGCGGCGCAGATGCGGCAGGTGGTCTATGGTCTGATTTTAGTTATACTAATGCTTTACCGCCCGCAAGGCTTGGTAGGGGAATATAAATTATAAAAAAATAAAATCATGCAAGCCCAAAACAAAATAATCTGGTTATTCGTACTTCTCGCGCTAATTTTTATCGCTGTTTATGCGAGCAAAAGTGAGAATTCTGGAGAAAAAAATGGTGAGACTGTGAAGATTGGTTTTATCGGCCCGTTGTCTGGTTTTGCTGCAGCTTGGGGGGAAGAAATGAGGGATGTTGTGGAAATCGCTCGCGAGGAAATAAACACTTCCGGAGGTGTTAATGGTCAGGCTTTAGAAATCATTTACGAGGATGGTAAATGTGGTCCCAAGGATGCACTCTCTGCGGCGCAAAAATTGATTACGGTAAACAAGGTGAAGATTCTGTTGGTGATTTGTGGTCAAGAAGCCTTGGCGGTAGCACCGGTGGCCGAGAGGAATCAAGTTTTGATGATGTCGATGTGGGCTACGCATCCTGATTTAACTGGTGCTGGAGAATTTATTTTCCGTAATTCTTACTCTGATGATGATACTGGTAGAGTTATGGCGGAGACGATTAATAAAAAGTATGGGAAAGTAGCAGTCATAACAGAAACGAGTGATTTTACAGTCGGTTTACTTAAGGCATTTAAAAAATATTTTCAAGGAGAAGTCATTGAAGAAAATTACCCTCCAGGTACTACCGATTTTAGGGGTTATGTCCTTGATGTAATTTCCAAAAAACCAGAAACAGTGGTTATGAATCCAAATGCACCACTTGGGGGAATCTCTGCGTTAAGACAATTGCGGCAATTGGGATATAAAGGTCCAATTTACGGTAATTATTTTGGTGAATTAGAAGAAGTCATTGAAATATCCGAAGCAGAAGGAATGATTTTCTTTGCTGATCCTAATGTTGGTAACAATCAAATAAAAAGTGAACTTTTCCATAAATTTGAGTCGCTTTATGGTCGTGCACCAACAATCAAGTTTGCTGACGCTGTTACATACGATTCTGTTTATATGATAAAGCAGGCTATTGATAATGTTGGTTTGGATAACTCGAAACTAAAAGACTATTTGCACAGCCTCAAGGATTTTAAAGGGGTAATGGGGACTTATGGTTTCGATGAAAATGGCGACGCAATTGGTCTTCTGCCAACCGTCAAGCAAATCGTTAATGGGAAAGCGGTTCTTTATACCCAACCATAATGCCTCCCATCCTCTCCACTCACAATCTAGTAAAGAAGTTTGATGCCGTGCACGCGGTGGATCACTTGTCGCTCCAGTTTGCCGCCGGGCAGATTACCAGCATCATTGGACCCAACGGCTCGGGCAAGAGTACGCTGGTGAATTTGCTTACCGGCGTTTTGCCGCTAGATGGTGGGGAAATTGTAGTTCTGGAACGGACGAAGTTAAAGAAAGTAGAGATAGCGCAAGTGCCGAGTTACGGGATTACCCGGACTTTTCAGGATGTGCGACTTTTTGAACAAATGAGTGTGCTGGATAATATTTTGGTAGTCCTAACAGACAGACCAGTTTTTAGCGCACTATTTGAAAAGCATAACAATCTGCACTTAGCTCGAGCGCGCGAGGTTTTAGAAAAAGTAAATTTGTGGAGCAAACATGGCGAACTGGCGATTAATCTCTCGTACGGACAGAGAAAATTGTTGGAAATCGCGCGCGTGCTCGCGATGGCGCAGACTTTCCCGATTCAAATCTTTCTTTTCGACGAACCATTTGCCGGACTTTTCCCCGAGATGATCAAAATTGTGACGAATGTGTTGCAAGATTTAAAACAGCAAAATAAAGTCGTGATCTTGATCGAGCATAATATGGAGCTGATTCGGCAACTTTCGGATCGCGTGATTGTGCTGGATTCCGGTCAGTTGCTCGCCGAGGGCGAGCCAAGTGCGGTGCTGGCGCAGCGAGAGGTAGTGGAGGCGTATTTGGGAGAATAATCAGCTTGTGCTAGGATTTTGATAAATTAGAAATTAACAAATAAAATATGAACAAAATCATCGGCTGGATTGTGGTTATTTTAGTAGTTATTGGCTTGGGGGTTTGGGTTAGCAAAAGCGGCAAAACAGAGCCAGCCCCAGCTCCGGCTATTTCTGCCGAGCCGATTAAGATTGGGGTGATTGCGCCACTATCGGGGACGGCGGCAATTTATGGTGAGGATGCTAGGAATGCAATTCTTCTGGCGGTCGAGGAAATTAACAGCAGTGGTGGAGTACTGGGCCGGTCATTTGAGATGATTGTCGAAGATGGGAAATGTGACGGTAAGTCGGCTATTAATGCCTGGCAAAAACTGGTTAACAGCGATAAGGTCAGTGTTATTTTGGGTGGTCATTGCTCGACCGAGACGATGACAATCGCTCCACAATCATCTGTAGACAAAGTTTTGGTCCTTGCCAATCTTACGTCAGTATCGAACATTCCCAATGAAGGGGAATGGGTTTTTCGTAACTCTGTGCCCAGTAGCTATTATGCCCAAGAGGGTGCTAAATATGTTTTTGGTCAAGATATCAAAAGTATCGCTGTTATCACCGAGAAGAAAGAATTCGCGGTAGATTTCTCTGAGAATTTTAAGACCGCTTTTCAGGCTGCTGGGGGAGTAGTAGTTTTTGATGAGAGTTTTTCTCCGGGGGTAAATGATTTCCGCACAATCGTTCAAAAGTTAAAAACACATACTTTTGATGGAATCTTGATCGGCACTCAAGGACCAGAAACAATGGGCCTTATTGTGAAGCAACTTAAAGAGTTGGGTGTGGAGAGGCCCACAGCCTTTAACGCCGCCTTTAGTGCTAAGAAGATCATGGAAGTTACTGGTGGTTATTTGCCGCCAAAGCACTTTGCTTTTGGCGGGCTCTTTGACCGAGAAAAATCCGTAGCAATAAATTTTCTGGCTAATTACGAAGCGAAATATGGTCGTCCTATTGCATTTAACAACCATTTGATTGCACTGGTTTACGATATGCCGTTCCGTCTGAAGGCGGCTATCGAATCTTGTGGCAATCAAGAGGTTGAATGTCTACGAGATTATTTCAAGCGGGCAACCACTTGGGATGGTGTTGCTGGACGAATCATTTTTGGTTCAGATCACAAACCCACATATGCTCTAGCTTTGACGCAGGTCATAGACGGAAAGGAGACATTTCTGCCGATGAATAACTAATGCCCACCGAGACTCTGCTTCGACTCTTGGCTAATAGGCGCTAGTTTGCTAGAATTTGGCTGTTAAAAATTTAAGCCAAATTTAAACTCATGAACAAAACCACAAAAATCGTGCTCTGGATAGTTGTGATTGCTCTGGTGATCTGGGGGATTTCTTGTTTGGTGAAGAAAGATTCAGTAACACCAGTCACTCCTACCACTGAAAAGGTAATTAAAATTGGCGCGATTTTGCCGCTGACTGGACCGATTGCTAGTGCTGGGGAATTTGCCAAGCAGGGCGTGGAATTGGCGGTGAAAGATTTACTAGCTGAAGGGAAGAAGGTCGAAGTGATTTTTGAGGACAATGCTTATGATTCAAAAGTGGCTCTAAGTGCTTACAATAAACTGCGGACGTTAAACAAGGTGGATGTGGTTGTGGTGTTTGGCAGTCCAGCCGCGATGCCTCTGATCCCGATCGTTAACCAAGACCAAGTTCCAATGCTCGCGTTGACAGCTGCTCCAGCTTATTCGACCCCGGATGATTACGCTTTTCGCATTGTGGGTACGGCGGATAAAGAGGCTGAACTCACGGCAGATGTGCTTATCGATAAGCTTGGTAAGAAGAAAATCGCAGTGCTTTATCTCAATAGTGACTATGGCACTGGCGCTCTAGCCGCGTTCAAGAAGTATGCGGCCAATAGAGCCACTATTGTCGCGGAAGAAAGTTCCGCTCCTGGTCAGTCGGATTATCGGGCGCAACTGGCCAAGGTCAAGGCGGCTAATCCGGATGGCATTTTCTTGGCTACTCTCTATCGTGAGGCTGGCACGATCCTAAAACAAGCCAAAGAGTTGGGGATTAAAGTGCCAATGATGTGCGGGCAACCCTGTGATGTTCCGGAGTTATTTTCGACAGCTGGATCTGCCGCCGAGGGCTTGCTAGTGACTGCTCCTACTAATAAAACCTCAGCTAAATTTGCCGAAGAATATCAGAAGAGTTACGGTCAGGATTTTCTTAGTTATCTCACTTTGCGTCACTACGATGCGATCAAGATTCTCTCGTTTGTTGGCGAAGCTTGTCAGAACAGCGCTTATTCTGGAGAATGTATTAAGAAGCAATTAGACGACCTGTCTGATTTTCCCGGCTTATCGTATCAGATCAATTTTGACAACAACGGCGACATTAACGATCAAACTAGCGTAAAAGTTGCTCGTGATGGTAAATATGTCCCGTACGAATAGTTTCTAATGCCTACCGAAACTCTGTTACAACTCGCTGGTGTTCACGTCCATTATGGCGGCGTGCGGGCACTGGATGGTGCCAGCGTGACGGCTGATGAGGGTGAGATTGTGGCGCTGATGGGCCCGAACGGCGCGGGCAAGAGCACGGTGCTCAAGGCGATCTTTGGTCTGGCGCCAATCGATACGGGCACAGTGCGCTGGCGCGGGCAGGCGATCCAGCCAGTCTCACACCAGATGACGGCGCGGGGTATCGCCTTCGTGCCGCAAGGCCGGCGCGTGTTCCGGCACTTGACCGTGGCGGAGAATCTAGAGCTCGGCGCCTGGCAGGTCAAGGATAAAAAGTTAATTGCTGAGAGATTAGCTGGTGTTTTAGAACTTTTCCCGGCTTTGAAGACTAAATTAAAAGCCAAGTCTGGTAGCCTCTCTGGTGGCCAGCAACAGATGCTCGCAATTGCGCGCGGCTTGATGTGCGAGCCAGAAATTTTGCTCTTAGATGAGCCGAGCTTGGGCTTGGCGCCAAAGATTGTCAAAGAAGTTTTTGCAAAAATAAAAGAAATTAACGAAGCGCGGCAGATGGCGATTGTGGTGGTGGAGCATAATTTGCAATCGCTCGCGAGCATCGCTACGAGGGCTTATGTGCTGGATAAAGGTAAAGTGGTGGTGGAGGGTGTGCCAGCAGATTTGCTGGCGCGGGGGATATTGGAGAAAGTGTTCTTGGGGCAATCATTGGAATCATAAATCCCGTTAGAAACTCGAAAATTGAGATCTAAAAGAGGCCTAAGAATAAGGCTTTTTTTGCTCCTTGACAATTTCTACCCATTTGCTATAATGGAGGTTGGAAGGCACTAGATTGTTCTAGGACCTTGAAAACAAGTAAAACACTTTTTCTGAAGGAGAAGAATCGTGAATATCGACAGGTTCAGTGTTGTCGTTGTTGTCGTAATCGTTGTCCTTGTCGCGCTGATGTCGTGTCGCGGGTGCACGGTAAGCGATCAGGTCGCAATCAAGGCACTTGAGACAAGTGGTTTCAGCGATATCAAAATTGTTGACCATTCGTGGTTCGCGATCGGCGTCCGCGGAGGTAGTGATAGCGATGCGGCCAGATTCACCGCAGAGGCGACCAATCCTGTGGGCAAGCGGGTGACGGTGGAAGTCTTTACGGGCTGGTTGTTTAAGGGAGCAACCATTCGCAGTCAATGAATGAAAGATCGAAAACCCACGCAAGTGGTGGGGCGCGTCCAACTGGATGCGCCTTTTTTCTTTATCTCGCCGAAGCCTTGGCGAAGGAGGATTGTCTAAAATCGTGTTATAATCTCATTCTCATGCAACACTTGGCTGATTGGATTACGCATTATGGCGCGCTCGGCGCTTTCTTAGCGGCTTTTACGGAAGAGGTGATTGTGCCGATTCCGTCAGCATTAGTGATGCTCTCGGCGGGATTTTTTATCCTCGGCGCGCAGGCTATCTCCGGCGCTTCTCTGCTCGCGCTACTTACTCAAGTGGCTATCCCGGTCGCGCTGGGGCTGACGCTTGGCTCGCTGGTCACTTACGGCTTGGCTTATCGCCTCGGCAAGCCGGCGATTGAGCGTTGGGGGCGCTATGTGGGCGTGAGTTGGCTCGAGATCGAGCAGTTGCAGGGCCGGTTTCATCGTGGTCGGGCGGATGAGTTGGTGTTCTTCGGCTTGCGCTTGGTGCCAGTAATCCCGAGCGTGGTGATTAATATCTTTTCTGGCCTCACACGCTTGCCAGTGACTAGATATATTTTACTGACTTTTTTTGGTATCGTGGTTCGCGCTTACGTGGTGAGCTTCTTTGGCTGGCAAATCGGCGGCGCTTTCTACAAATACAGTCAGTATTTCAATAAACTAGAAGATTTGGGACTGATAATTTTACTCGCAATTCTCGTCTTCTTCTGGTGGCGTAAAAAACATGGTAAAAAATAACACTTCTTGGGGCAATGTCGCTGATTGGTACGACGATCATCTCGAGCAGAATCCAGACACTTATCAGAAACAAGTAATTCTGCCAAATTTGTTGCGCTTGCTGGACTTAAAAAGTGGCGAGAAAGTTTTAGACTTAGCTTGTGGTTCGGGTTTTTTCTCTCGCGAAATGGCGAGAGTTGGTGGAGTAGAAATAGTTGGTGCTGATATTTCTTCTGAATTGGTAAAACTAGCGCAAGAAAATAGTAAAAATTTCAAAAATATAAAATATCTTATTGCTAATGCAGAAAGTTTAGCGAGTTTAGAAAGTAACAGTTTTGATAAAATAATCTGCGTGCTGGCAGTGCAAAATATTGAGAATATTAAATTAGTTTTTAGTGAAATAAACAGAGTAGTGAAAAAGTCAGGGAAAATAATTCTGGTGTTGAACCATCCGGCGTTCCGGATTGCTGGCGCTAGTTCTTGGCTCTGGGATGATGTAATGAAAACGCAAGCTCGTCGGCTGGATAAATACATGAGTGAGAGCAAGACAGAAATCCTCATGCATCCGGGCAGTCAGACAGCCAGCGAGAAAACAGTTTCTTTTCATAGACCGTTGCAGTATTATTTCAAGCTCATCGCTAGTGCTGGCTTGGCGGTCACGAGATTAGAGGAGTGGATCTCGCATCGCGAAAGTGAATCTGGCCCAAGGCAAAAGGCAGAAAATAGCGCGAGACATGAATTTCCCTTGTTCTTGTGTTTAGAAGTAAAAAAGCTATAATGTGGAACATGACTGAAAAATTAAAGAATTATTTGGGCTGGGTTTTGATTATTAGCATTTTATTAGTGGCTTTTTCCGCTTGGCGTTATGTGAGCGCTTATGCGCGTTCCATCCAGCCAGCCTCTTTCCGCAGCTTCTCGGCTAGTGGTGAGGGCAAGGTGGTGGTGGTGCCAGACGTCGCTAAGTTCACGTTTAGCGTAATCACCGAGGGCGATACCGATATTAGCAAACTGCAGACAAGCAATACTGAGAAAGTTAATAAAGCCATCAAATTCTTAAAAGATCAGGGGCTAGATGAGAAAGATATTAAGACCGAGAGTTACAATCTCTCACCGCGCTATGAGACGGCCAATTGCGGTTTTCGTCCAGACGGTTTCAATCAGACTTGTCCGCCGCCAGAGATCGTTGGCTACTCCATTAGTCAGACAGTTTCGGTGAAAGTGCGCCAAGATAATTTTAGTAAAATCGGCGAGGCGCTCTCGGGTGTAATCAAACAAGGCGCTAACTCGGTCTCGCAACTCGACTTTACGATTGATGATCCAGTGACAGCCGAGAACGAAGCTCGCGCTCAAGCCATTGCGGAGGCCAAGGTTAAGGCTAAGTCAATTGCCAAAGCGGCCGGTTTCTCGCTTGGAGAATTATTGGGTATCGACGAAGGTGGTATGGATTATCCAATGACCAAAATTTATAGCATGGAGGCGAGTCGCGATCTTGGTATGGCGGCCGCTCCAGCGCCAAGCATCCAGCCCGGTTCGCAAGAAGTGCGTGTGTCTGTGACCTTGCGTTACGAGATAGAGTAGAGTAGGCTGGAATTGGACTGGTCTTTTACTCTCCCGAAAGGAGGTGACTTGTGCAGACCAATGTTCTGATTGCTTCTCTGGCGACCAAGATTAGCCGAACGATTCGGCACTGGCCTCATTGGCTGGGGTTACCGATGCATCGGTTGCTTCATCGTCTGACCGGTCTCGGTCGGCGAGTCCAGCCGGCTCTGCCAATGAAGAAGGTTGAGGCGAGAGTTCTGTTTCTGTCACCACCAGTGGCGGTGACGCCGGTATCGGCCCAAGAATCACCAGCTAATCAGATTGTTCTCTGGACCGAGGTGATTCAGGAGCAGCTTTTCTATCTCGACCTATCTTCGGGCGAGACGGCAGCCAGGAACTGGCCAATTTCAGGAATTGAGGCCCCTCGGGCAGTGACACAGTGTGAGCTTCTTCAGAAAGAGTTCTCATACACCGTAGAGGCCGGTCAGATTGTGTCTTGTCGGCTCTTCATCTTAGACCGAGACGACATGACCAATGACGAGATTGTTAGATGGCTTGCGCTCCGTGGTGCTCGGCCAGCACGGGCGGTTCACTTGCTTAAGTTCATGAGTCGCTATCACAGGGAGTGTCCGCTCAATGGTCGCTTCCTCGGGATTGCTGACGGCACAGAAGACAAGACAGAGTATATCTTGGCTCTGGGTAAGTGGAGCACGAAGAAGATTCTCAATCTTTTCTTCTTTCCAGCTTATGGTAAGCACGAGGCCGGTGACATCGTCCTGGCGCTTGTGGGCTGAAGAACCCGTTCCCGATGTGTCATGCATCGCGAGCGGGTTTCTTTTTTTTATTTTAAATTAAGCCAATAACTCGTCCACCACGGCCTTCACATCACCGCCGTCAGCCTTGCCTTTCAGTTCCTTCATCAGCGCGCCAGTAAATTTACCAGCATCAGCCTTGCTACTCACGCCTAATTCTGTTTTTTTACTTTCCGCAATTTTTTTGATCTCATCGCGACTCATGAGTTGCGGCAAATAAACTTCGATAAAAACTAATTCCGCTTTTTCGGCATCAGCTAGATCGGCGCGTCCGCCCGCCTCAAATTGCGTAATAGAATCTTTGCGCTTTTTCGCTTCGCGCCTGATGACTGATATTACCGTCTCGTCATCGAGAAACTCATCCGGTTTGCGCTTTAAGTTTACTAACTCATTCGTAAAAGCGGCGAGCAGACCCCGCACCACGCCCAGCTTGACCTGATTCTTCTCCAGCATTGCTTGCTTCACTTCACTTTTGATTTTTTCGTGTAACATAATCGGCATTCTAGCAGATTTGCTATAATCTAGCCATCATGCCTGACCGCCATCTCGACAAAATTTCTGATAAATTCTCACTGGCTTATAACAAGCTTAATCCGGCGCAGAAGGAGGCCGTGGATACGATCGAAGGCCCAGTGATGGTCGTGGCTGGCCCGGGCACAGGCAAGACGCAGGTTTTGACTTTGCGGATTGCGAATATCTTGCGCGAAACTGATACGCCGCCAGATGGCATCTTGGCGCTCACTTTCACCAATTCTGGCGTGCACTCCATGCGGGAGCGCTTGGTGAGTTTGATCGGCTCGCGGGGTTATCGCGTCAATATCAATACTTTCCACGGCTTCTGTAATGAGATTATTCAGAATTATCCGGAAGAATTCCCCAGAATCATTGGCTCGAGTAATGCCTCGCGCGTGGCACAGGTCAAGATTTTAGAAAAAATCATCACTGATCAGGAAGATAAACTGAAGCTGAAAATTTTGCGACCATATGGCGCACCGTTTTATTATTTGCCGAGTTTGTTGAGCGAGATTGAGCGCTTAAAAAAAGATAATATTAATTTTACTGATTATCTAAAATCTACTGAGAATAAAGTAGAAGAAAATAGTAAAGAGCAAGAACTGGCATTAATTTATCGCGAATACGAGCAGGCGTTGCGCGCGCAGAATCTGTACGACTTTGCGGATATGATTATGGAAGTCTTGAGTGTATTAAAAAAGAAAAAAAGCTTTTTGCGCAAACTGCAAGAAGAGTTTCTCTATATTCTGGCCGACGAACATCAAGATGCTAATCAGAGCCAAAATGAACTGCTCGCTTTATTATCTAACTTTCACCAGAGTCCAAATTTGTTTATCGTGGGCGATGAGAAACAGGCGATTTTCCAGTTTCAAGGTGCCAGCTTAGACAATTTTAATTATTTCCAGAAGCTTTATCCAGAAGCGAAATTGATTTCGCTCACGCACAGCTATCGCTCGCATCAGACTATTCTCGACGCCGCGCACAGCTTGATTGATTCGGGAAAATTATTAACAGCGAATAAATTATTACCTGAGAAAATTAAAGTACTCGCTCTGCGTGACACTAATCTGGAAAATTACTTTCTCGCGCAAGAGATTAAAGAGAAAATCAAAGCTGGAGTAAGTCCTGACGAAATTGCCGTGATTTATCGCGATAATGCTGATGCTGATGCCATTGCTCGCGCGCTGGAGCGAGAAAGTGTGGCGATTGTGGTGCAATCTAATACTAATCTCTTGCAAGACATCACGATTAGCAAAATTATTTTGATTTTAGAGACTATTCATCACTTTGGTTCTGAAAGCTTTCTGATGCGATTCTTGCGCTTAGATTTCTTGGGTTTAGATAGTCTGGAAGTTTATAAAGTAAAAAGTTATCAGGATTTGAAGTTAACAAAAAATAAAGAATTAGTTGAGATTTATAAAAAGTTAGAGAAGTGGCATCGTGCGGGCCATAATCAGAATTTGCTGGACGTTTTCAGTCTCGTGCTAGAAGACAGTAATTTGCTGAATTATTTGCTAAAAGCTGATCAAGCCGAAGAAAAGCTCGCCAAAGTGCAAGCTTTTTATGAAGAAATCAGAGAACTAGCGGGGAGTCATCACGATTATAGATTGGCCGATTTTATTGATTATTTAGAAACGTTAAAACGTCATAGCTTGGGCATGAATCAGACTGTCTTGGCCGCGCAGAGCGGTGTGCGCTTGATGACGGCGCATCGCTCGAAAGGTTTAGAATTCGAGCACGTGTATATTATTGGCGCCACCGACGGCCACTTCGGTAACCGGCGGAAGCGTAGCAGCTTTAGCAAACAAGAAGCAGAAGACGAGAATGGCGAAAGGAGATTATTTTATGTTGCACTTACCAGGGCGAAAAAAAGCGTGAGTATCACTTATGCTAAGCATACGCCGGACGGTCGACCGCAACTAGCTAGTCAGTTTATCGAAGAGATAGACAAGAGCTTGGTGGAATTTATAGAGCCAAAAGATTTGCAAATTTCAGCGGCTGAAACACTGAAGATGAAGCCGGTAATTAAATCTAGTTTGAGCGAGAAAGCTTATCTCAACAAAATATTCTTAGATAGAGGAATGTCGGTAACAGATCTTAATAATTATCTGTCCTGTCCACTCAAATATTTTTACCAGAATCTTTTGCGACTGACGCAAGTGCAAGAAAAGCACTTGCTCTATGGTACAGCCGTGCACAGCACGCTCAAAGAATTTTTCGATCAATACCGCGAAGATGTGAAGTGGCGAGAAGAAAAATTGCTGACGCGGTTTAAGTATCATCTGGAGAAACAACCGTTCTCGCCGTCTGACTTTACGGCTAGTTTGACGAAAGGCGAGAAAGCCTTGAGTGGTTACTTGAAGTGGTATAAATATCAGTGGCCAAACAGAATAGTGAATGAGTTTAGCGTGCGGGGCGTTTTTTTGGGTGACATTAAACTGAATGGCAAGATTGATAAATTAGAATTGGGCGAAAATGGGGAAACAAGAGTGGTGGATTATAAAACGGGCAAACCCAAGACGCGCAATCACATCATGGGTCTCACCAAGAGCGCCGGCAGTGGCGATAATATCCGGCAACTGATTTTTTATAAATTGTTATTAGAAAATTTTGATAAAAAATATCACGTCACTTCTGGCTTGATAGATTTTATCGAGCCGGATGAGAAGGCGAGGTACAAACAAGAAGAATTTGCCCTAAGCGCGAGCGATGTGGCGGATCTAAGTGAGCAAATCCGGCAAGTGCATAGCGAGATTTTAAACTTAGGATTCTTAAGTAAAGGCTGTGGTGAGAAAGATTGCGAATGGTGCCACCTGTGGGCCGTGACGCATTAGGCCTAGTCTTTTGATTTTAGTGTTTCGCTCAGATTGATGGGTTTTCCCCTGGCATGCAGATACAAGAAAATTGACTCTAGGCTTTTATACAAGGAAATGTTTTGGATCTCGATAATCAAATTCTCTTGAGTCATTAAGAAGAATATTTTATTGGGTGGAAGGAGATAAAAATCTATGAATAAACGTAGATCTTCCTTGTCCATTAGCTTGGGAAAGATGATGCGTTTATCAATTACTCCCACGATATCTGGCGGCATCTGTTTTACGATGGGCAGAGCGTCCTCGGTGAGGATTCCTTTTACGGGGATATTACGCTCAGCCAGCTTCTTCTGAACTTGGCGCATATTGTCCCAACCAAATTTTTGGAAATAATAATTCAATGTATCTCCCGATTCGGCACAGTATATAAATTCGTTTTTCTTCACACCACCCAGGGAATCATAGAAACGTTGTATTCCTTCTGCCGTGTCAAAAAACCCAACATCTGGTTTCTTGGCTTGAATGTTAATTAAACGCTCGAAATCCGGTAACGCTGAGCGCATATTCTCAAGATCTCTTTCGGTTTGTTTGATAATTTCTTCTGGCTCGATGGCTGAGACATGTTCCACTCCTTTCTTTTTACTTTTCTTAACGAAGCCCTTTCTCACCAGGTTATTTATGTGGATATAAATTGAAGTCCTAGGTATGTCCACTTCTTTTGCCAAGTTGGATATTCTAGGGAATCCCAACGAGAGAATAGCTAGATACATGCTTGATTCTTTCTCTGTTAGGCCCGCGCGTTTTAGTAGGTCAAGTAAGTGCTTCATGTCATCAATCCTATCCGCTGTTGACGGATTCGTCAACAGCTGTATGCCAAACCCGCCCTCCGTTTAAGGCTCTTTTGGGTTATCCACAATATTTTGTCTGTTTCTAAAACAGATTTGTTTGATTTAGTATAAACTCAAAACATGAACAAAAAAATAATAATCACACTGATTCTAGCTGTTTGTCTTCTTGGTGTTGGTTGGTCGGCCGGTCGTCACAATAGTTCACCAGCCAATGGACCAACTATCGGTGCCATTATTCCTCTAACTGGTCCACTGGCTTCGTTCGGTGAAAAATTAAGGAATGGTCTCTTGTTGTATGGAGAAGAACATCCAGACGTAAACATTGTGTTTGAGGATGATGCAGGAGAATCCAAGAGAGCGATCAGCGCCTTTATCAAATTATCAACAGTCGATAAGGCTAATTTGATTGTTGGACCTTTTGGGCCGGTTTCTTCGGCCGCTTTGTACGCTTCTCTCAATGAGGAGCATCTTCAGGACACGATCTTTTTGGCAGTCTCGATGTGCGCTGATGAGTTTAAAGCTTATGTCAACATGCTGTGTACTTATCCCAGCCCGCTCTATCAGATAAATAAATCTTTCCAATTCCTGTCTCGCGAAGGAAAAAAGAGTATTACTCCAATCGTAACCAATGACGCCTTCGGTCAGACCATTGCCGGTGCTTTTGATCAAGGAGCGCAGAATAATCAATTGGCAAATGACGGGGCAGTTCTTGTGGATGGTGCTAGTCAGCAGTTCTATACAGAAGCCGCCAAGGCTATTGCTCAGAAGTCAGATGTGATTGTTGTCAGTGCTGCCTCACCAGATGTAGTGGTTAAGGTGGTCAAAGCGCTTAAGGAACGCGGGTATCGGGGGATGATAATGGTGGCAACCGATCTCGATGCTGGCGTTGCGGAGAGATTCTCTTCGATCTTGGAGGGCGTATACAGTATGGGACTACCGAAGCTTGAGTTTAAGGGGTCGTTCTTTGCTAATTATAAAAGTAATTATGATGGGCAGGAGCCTGATCTTTATGCGACCTACGGCTACCTTTTGCCTCAAATCCTCGACGGAGCACAAGACTCAACAAGAGGAAATCAATTAACTACCTCCGATGTCATCAAGTATGCCAAGGACCATTCTCTTGAGTTTCCGGTTGATGGCATCAACTTCAACAATCAGAAACAAATCGAATTACCCATGCTTATCTACCAGATTCAAGGCGGGAAATTGGCAGAGGTGTTTGTTGCCAGATAGACAATCATCTCTGGGCGGTGACGCACTGATCGGGAACTCATCACAACCACCCCCGCTTCTCGTTAACACTCGGAGCACCCCCTCCTTGATTAAGGAGGGGGTTGGGGGAGGTTATAGATCTAATTACACCACATTTTGTCAAGACTTGACAGTGTGTTGTAATTTCTTATTAGTGCTTGACACTTAGGCGTGGTTGTGATAAGATAGGAGAGTGGTGAAGGGTAGTAACCACAAGTAGAAAAACTTGTTCTTTTTGGGAGAGTACAATGACACAGAAAACGGCAAACTGGCTGTTGGCCCTGGTCCTGCTTTTGGCCGTCGGAGCCGGCGTCCTCGGCGCCACGCATCGAGATTCTGGACAGACCGTAGATGTTCATGGACGATTCATGACCACCGGTAAGCACTGAAGATCGAGTCAGGCGCTCGACGATGGAAAAACCCCAAACCAGAAATGGCGCGGGGTTTCTTTTTTTCTAAAATTTTTTAAACTTAACCTACTTCGTATCTTTCAATTTCAAACTCGCTGGCAAACCCAGAAGCATCACGAGACCGAGGGCGAACCAGATATAACGTAAGTCAAAAAATAACAAGAAGCCGCTAGCGATCACTGGCGCGAGCACATAAGCGGCTGGGTACATATTGCGGGAGATGAAGACGATATTGGCATCACGGCCATCGATGTGCTTGAAGAGATAAGTCTCTTTCATCGCTTCTATCGTGGCCGCGCCAATGCGAGAAAGTAATAAAATTAGCGCCCACGAGATTAAACTAGCTGAAGTGAAAAAGGGAATGAGCAAGCAAGCGATGGCGGAAATTATTAAACCCAGTGTCAGCAATTCTTGCTCGCCGAGCCAGAGATCGGCAATGCGACCGAGTGGGAAATCTAAAATAACGAACGGAATGAGCATGACAGTGAAGACGACGCCAATCTGCGTCCAAGCGAGGCCGATATGCGCGTGCAGGTAGAGTGGCAGGTAGATAATCATGACGGCGTAGAAGAAGTTGAGCAAGAAGTCGATACTCAAGATCAGGCGCAAGTCGCGATTGCTGGCGTCGAAGACGCGCTGGAGGCCGTTGAAGAGGCTCAAGTGGGCGGTCTGGCGCTCCACCACATCGCGGAGCTTGGCTAGGACAATGAAGAGGAATGGCACTAGCGCTAGCGCGGCGAGGGCGAAGATCGCCCAGTAGTCGAAGCGGGACTTGAGCTGGCTCGCGAGGAGTGGCGAGCACAGCCAGGCGAGATTATTCGCCGTGAGGAAGAGGCCCCGGATTCGGCCCGTCGTGCGGTCGTCTGATAATTTTTCCAGATACACGTCGAGATTGATAGCGACGAGGAAGGAGAGCACCATATGCGCGCCCACCAGCCATACGCCTGCCTGCGCCGGCAAGCCCGCCACGCTCCGGCTAGCGAGCACGGCGCCGATGAGCGCGAGGAAATTGGCGAAGCCCAAGATAGTCAGAGCGCGCACATTGCCATAGCGGCGCAAGAGGCGTAGACCTTGCCACGAGGCGAGGAGTGAACAAGCGGCGGCGACAGAGTAGACCAAGCCGACCTTCTGCTCGCCCACAAATTGCTCAATAAACGACGAATGGATATAAGCGCCAATCGCGGTGCTGAGGCTGAGGCAGAAGCCGGCGGCGTAGGCCAGCAAGCGGAGGCGATGTTTGCCTTTCATATACAAATTATAACATTTTTTAACTCACCCCCAACCCCTCTCTTAATTTAAGAGAGGGGCGACTGCTGGGAAGCAGACGGGGAGAGTTATACTTCGATAATAACCGGCAAGATAATCGGTCGGTGATGGGTCTTTTGGAACAAGTAACGGCCCACTTCTTCGCGAATCACGTTCTTAACGTAATCAAAGTTGATTGGATGCATCTGCGCCGTTGATTCTTCGATTTTTCTTTTCGCGAGCAGTCTGGCTTGATGCAATAATTCTTGCGAGTCTTTGAGATAAACGAAGCCGCGCGAGATAATATCTGGCGATTTGCGCACCTTGCCCGTGCGCACGTCGATAATCGCGATGATCACGAACATGCCCTCTTGCGAGAGTTGCTGGCGGTCGCGGATCACCACTTCTTCCACATTATTCTGCCCCATGCCATCCACCATCACAATGCGATTGGTGACATTTTCTTTCAATGCATGAATTTTTGTTCCACCATCAGTAATATCAATCACCATGCCATTGTCTGGGACCACAATATTCTCTGGCACCATGCCCAGTTCGAGCGCTAGCTCTTCGTGCTGACGTAACTTGTGATGCGAGCCGTGGATGGGGATGAAGAATTTGGGTTTGATCTGCTTGTGTAACCACTCAATCTCGCCGCGATTGCCGTGGCCGGAACTGTGGATGTAAACATCAGATGTTCGGTAACTGATAATTTTCGCGCCTTGGCGAGCGATATTGTCTTTCAGTTTCTGCACGGAAATTTCGTTACCTGGCACGATCGAAGAAGAAAGCAGAACCGTGTCACCTTTCTTAAAGCGCAAGAATTTATGCGTTCTATTGGCCATGCGCATGAGCGCGGCGAATTCCTCACCTTGCGCGCCGGTGGCGAGGATCACCACTTTGTCATCCGGATATTTGCCGGCGTCTTGCATGCTGATAACCGTTTCTGGCTTGAGCTTCCACATGCCGGCGAGCTGGGCGATTTCCATATTCGTCTTCATACTCCGGCCTTCGATAATTAATTTCCGACCATATTTCTCTACAATTTCCACAATCTTAAGCATGCGCTCTAGTTGGGAAGCAAAAGTGCCGATGAACAATCTGCCTCTCACATTTTTAATCATCACTTCCAGATTCTTGTGCGTTTCGCGTTCTGGGACCGAGAAGCCTGGATTCTCGATGTTTGTCGAGTCACTCATCAGGAGTAACACTTTTTCTTTGCTAAAGATCTCGTAAGTTTTTTCTTCTTGCTCTGTCGGCACGCCGTCCACGCCGGTGAGATCAAGCTTAAAGTCGCCTGGGTTAACGATCAAGCCATAAGGCGTTTCTACAATCACGCCCATGGAATCGGGGATAGTGTGCGTCACGCCAAAAAATCTTACTGCAATTTCGCCGAGAGTGATTTTAGAATTATTCTCCACAATTCTGATATCTAACTTCGGCAGATGTGGGAACTCGTCCATGCGCTTCTTGATAAACAGCGATGTGAGGTTGCGCGTGTAGAGCGGTGGATTGCCGAGTCGCGGCATAATGTAGGGAATACCGCCAGTGTGGTCGAGGTGGCCGTGCGTGATGATGACACCTCTAACTCTCTCTTTATTTTTTTCCACATAACTTGAGTCCGGAATAATGTAATCCACGCCCGGCATCTCCTCGGTGGGGAAGGCAAAGCCGATGTCCACAATCACAATATCATTGCCGATCTCAATCGCCGTCATGTTCTTGCCGATCTCTTCCACGCCGCCAAGCGGAATTATTCTGATATCGCCGGGCGCGAGCGCTGGTGGCGCTTTCTCACTTGCTGGTCTGGTTCGGCTGACTGGTCGTCGGGTTCTGGGTGGTCCGTTTCTCATATTTTTTCTTATTATTTTTTTTTAATTACTAATTTTTAATTTATTTTATTATTTTTATTCACAAAAATCGGCCAGACTTCATCCGTTTGGATATACCAGCGATAAATGTTCAGGAATCTATCAGAAGATGTGTTGACCGAGTCCAGCTTGGCGTTTTGCACTTTCTCTGGTAACAGATAAATAAATTCCGGTGCGTAGATAAACACGGCTGGTTTATCGGTATTCACTTCGGTCTCAAACTGCTGTTCTAGAGTAGCCAGTTTGGTTGGATCAGTTTCCGTGCGACTATCAGTGAGTAATTTATCAGCTTTGATATTAGCATACAGCGCGATATTTAGTCCCGGATCAAGTCTCTGCGACGAATGCCAAAAGGCAAACAAATCCGGTTGCCGGCCAAGGATCTCGCCAAAGAACAGCGCATCATATTGTCTCGGCCTGATTACGTTTTGGTTCAAGTCACCTAGTTCAAAAACTTTCAGTTCTACTTTTATCCCCAAAGCGAGCCACGTATCTCTAATTAATTCAGCCGCTTGCTTGAGCTCTGGTGTATCCGCCGTGGCAATCGAAAATTGCAAAACTTGCGTGTCTTTTTTAGTCTTCTTCTCCCATTGTTTAGTCACTTCGTTCCAAGTCCAGCCGTTTTTAAGTAAGAAAGCTTGCGCGATTTCTACACTTGAGCTGGCGGTTTTTGTTTCGAGACTGCTGGTGGCAGAAATAATAGAACTCGAACTAGTATTTAAATTAAGATTAATTTTGTCAGTAGGCAAAGGCGAAGTGGCCGGCAAGCCGTAGCCGTGCAGCGCTTGCGCGATAATTTTCTCGCGATCGATTGCGAGATCAAGCGCTTGGCGGACTTCGCGGTTGGCGAGCACCGGCGCGTGACTCTGGTTAAAGAAGACGCCAAAGACTCGGGGTAGTGGCGCGCGCAAGAGGCGCGCGCCGGCCGCCTCCAGGGCGGCCGCGCTCTCGGCCGAGAGCGCACTACCGGCTTCTATTTCTCCATTCTGATAAGCGCTCAAGAGTTCTGCCTCGCTACTGTAGAAGCGTAAACGGAGCAGACTAATCTTGGCCGCGCCAAGGGCGAAATTCTTAAACGGCGCTAAATCATAATATTCCGGAATACCCAAATTATCTTTTTTGATATCCTGAATTTGATACGGTCCGGAGCCAATGCTCTCGGTGTTGAACTGATTAAGTGGGAAAGCTTCGCGATCTAGCCGTCCCCAAATATGTTTTGGCAACAAGCCCATCGTGGCGGCTTCGAGGAAAGTGGGATAACTCTGTTTGAGTTTAAAGGTGACAGTTTGCGCGTCTAGTTTCTCCACCTTCACGCCCTCCCAAGCCGCGCGCTTCTGGCTCTTAACACTCGGATCTTGGGCCGCGAGGACGGTAAATTCTACATCGTCACTCGTGATTGCCTCGCCGTCGTGCCAAGTCAGATTAGGTTTGAGATGAAAAGTGTAAGTTAATTTATCGTCAGAGACTTCTACACTTTCGGCCAAGTCTGGTTGCGGCTCACCGGTTTCGTCTAAGCGCATTAAGCCGGAATAAACGAGAGCGGTTAAATCGCGATCAGCGTCAGACGTGGCGAGCAGGGGATTAATAAATCTTGGTGGGCCAATAATTCCCTCCGTAATTTGCCCGCCGGGGGTAGAAATAGTAACAGCAAAATAATTATCCACCGCCGCGACTAGCCAAAAAAAGCCGATGAGGCCAAGCGCGAGAGAAACTACTAGCCAGCGCCACTCTCGTGGCGGGAGCGCGCGCAGAGCGCGCGCCAGATTAGCTCGTTTAGACAAAAAGATTAAGAATGTTAGCGATAATAAATAAGCCCGCTAAAACAATTGTACTGATGAAGATAACTCGCTCTGCGCCGCGTTTGGCATGGAAGACGCCACCACTAGCACCGCCGCCAAAGGCGCTACCAAGTCCCTCCTGACTCTGCTGAAGCAAGATGAAAATGACCAACAATACGGCCAAGATTACCTGGATCCAGGGCAAGATATTAGCGAGAACTGACATCGTTAGGGAATAGTGTAGCAGAAAGGGGAAACTAGCGCAAATAGATTGACAGAAAGTGGGTTTTTTTGTATACTTTATTTGGCTGTTTTTTAAAAGGAGATTTGCTATGGCTTATCTTAAGCAGGAGCCGGGGAAGCCGTCATGCGAAGTCACAAGTTTGGGAACCTTTAGGCTCGGAACGGAAATGGGTGGTAGTGGGTACCAGCTTTGGTCTGGTTCTAATGGTGAATTCTATCTGACCTGTGAATACCATGGCGAGGATAGTTTCTACCGGCCTTGGGATCTTGTGTCTCCAGAAAGACTTCGCAAATACCTCCCCATGCTGGAGACCCACTGACATCCGCCGCGCCCTCTCGGGACGCGGCTTTTTTCTTGCTTAAAAAGTGCTTGCAAAAAGAGTTTTTCCGAGTATAATGCTCGCGTTATTAGTCGCTTAATTTTTTAATAAAAACATGAGTAAAATAAGCATCAAACCATTAGGCGATCGCGTGCTGGTGGAAGCGATTGATCTCGAGAATAGCGAGAAAACGAAATCAGGAATTATTATTCCGGACACTGTTAGTAAGGAAAAAAGCGAGCAGGGGAAAATAATTGCGGTGGGCGAAGGGAAAAGAACTGATGACGGGAAATTAATCCCAATGTCGGTAAAAAAAGGTCAGAAAATATTATTCTCGAAATATGGTCCGGACGAAGTGAAAGTGGATGGCAAAGAATATTTTATTATTAGCGAAAGTAATATCTTAGCTATTTTAGAATAAAATATGAGTAAACAAATTATTTTTGGTGACAGTGCAAGAAAAGCGTTGAAAAGGGGAATTGATCAAGTCGCTGATGCAGTGCGGATTACGATTGGACCAAAGGGAAGAAATGTAATCTTAGACAAAGGCTATGGCACGCCGACTATCACGAATGACGGTGTGAGTATTGCGAAAGAGATAACTTTGAAAGATAAAGTGGAGAACATGGGTGCGGAGATTATCAAAGACGTGGCGCAGAAGACGAATGACACGGCTGGCGATGGCACTACAACTGCTGTGGTGCTCGCGCAAGCGATTATGAGTGAAGGTTTTAAGAAAACGACGCTGGGCGTGAACGCGATGGGGATTAAGCTGGGGATCGAGCACGCGACGCGCGAAGTCGTGCAGGCTTTACGCGATCTCGCTAAGCCTATAAAGAATAAAGAAGAAATTAAACAAGTTGCCACTATTTCTGCAGAGTCAGAAGAATTTGGTGGGATTATTGCGGAGGCGATTGAGAAAGTGGGTAAGAATGGCGTGGTCACAGTAGAAGAATCGCAGACTTTTGGTGTCGAATCAGAATTGGTGGAAGGCATGCAGTTTGAGAAAGGTTACAGCTCGCCGTACATGATTACGGATAGTGAGCGGATGGAAGCCGTTTATCGTGAGCCTTTAATTCTATTAACAGATAAAAAGATTTCGAGTATCAAAGATATTTTGCCATTGCTCGAGAAGCTCGCGCAAAGTGGGAAGAAAGATTTGGTAATTATCGCTGATGATGTGGATGGCGAAGCACTGACGACTCTGGTCGTGAATAAACTCCGTGGTACTTTTAACACATTAGCGATAAAATCGCCGGGCTTTGGCGACAGGAAGAAGGAAATGCTAGAAGATATTGCGGTGATGACTGGCGCGCAAGTGATTAGCGAAGAACGCGGAATTAAACTAGAAAATGCGGAAATCAAGATGCTGGGTCGCGCGAAAAAGATTATTTCAACCAAAGATAATACGACGATTGTGGGCGGCGCGGGTAAAAAGTCTGATATAGATGAACGGATGACGCAGATTAAGAAACAAATCGAGCTGAGTGACTCGAAATATGATAAAGAGAAACTGCAAGAGCGCATTGGCAAGCTAGCTGGTGGTGTGGCGGTGATCAAAGTGGGTGCGAGTACGGAAGCCGAAATGAAATATCTCAAACTGAAGATTGAAGACGCGGTGGAGGCGACGAAAGCGGCGATTGAGGAAGGGATTGTGGCTGGTGGTGGCACGGCGCTAATCCGCGCGGGCGCCAAGGCGGGCAGTAAAAATATCAAGTCGCCCTCGGCCGATATCGCGCATGAGTTTGAGGTAGGCGTGAAGATTTTGCTCAAGTCGCTGGACGCGCCACTGCGCCAGATTGCGATTAACGCTGGCAAAGATGATGGCGAAGTAATTGTAGATAAAATCAAACATAGCAAAGGCAATGAAGGTTACGACGCCAATGCGGATAAGATCGTCAGCGACATGTTCGCGGCCGGGATTATTGATCCAGTGAAGGTGACGCGCACCGGCCTAGAGCGCGCGGCTTCCGCGGCGGCTATTCTCCTAACGACCGAAGTGGCAGTGACTGACGAGCCGAAAGAAGAAACCTCTCCAGCCGGCGGTGGCATGGGTGGCGGTATGCCGGGCGGAATGGATTACTAAACTACTCGTGTTAAGATAAACAGATGAAAAACATCGTAATCACAATTTTAGTTCTCATTGTTCTCGGTTTCGCTGGTTACACTTTCTACAATCAAGCCCAACCAGATTATTCTTATCAACCCAGCGCCACTGCGCCAGTTCTCAACACGCCAGATAATTCTTTTGTCACCAGACCAGCGACAGTTGTAGATGAAACAGATGAAACAAAAGATTGGAAAACTTACAAAAATGAGAAATATGGGTTTAGTTTCAAATACCCGGAAAATTTCAAGATCACGGAGAACTCACCATCTCAACCGTCTGTCTATGGAATTACAATATCGGGTGGAAATATAAATAATCCTTCCGCAACTCTCTATGTGAACACAACCTTTGATGGTCTTTTCTATACGGCCAAATATTTGCGTTGGCAACTGACTGTCAGTAAAAATACTTCTCTCATCGTAAGCGAAGAAAAATGGGTTAGCCCAGATATGGAAACAGAAGGAGAAGAGGCAAGCGATCGTCAGTTAGTTGAAGCATCTTTTAACCACAAAAATGATAAGTTTGTTTGGAAAGCTCATTTGCCTCAAGATAATTTAGACTACCACATTGACTGGTTCAGGAAGATTATCTCCACCTTCCGCTTCATGAGATAATATATAGTGTTTAGTTTGCGAAAATTCGCCTCTGGGGATAAACCGGAGGCGAATTTTTGTTAAGATTAAAGCATGATTAAACAATTTGCCGGCTTGTCTGTATTGGCGCTACTAGTTGGTTTGTTTGGGGTTCTAAATAATCCTGTTTTAACCACACAGACTAAGAATCTAAATCTGGCGGCGGTGGGGCAAGTTGCTACAAATAATGTCGCGACCGAAGTAGCTCTGGTAAAAGAAAAGAACGCCAAAGTCTTGCGGGTCTTGGTTGACCATGAGAAGGCTTCTGTTTCCGAGAAAGTAAAGCTTAAGCTAGATCTAGTAGAAACAGCCAAGGATCGTCAGAAGACGATGCTCAAGTTGTTAGAGAAAAATCCGAAGGCTGTGCTCGAGAATCGCATTTCCAAACAAGATCGAGCGCGTTTGCCAGTAGAAGCCAGAGAATATGTCGAAGACGACGCGAGTCTAACTGGCAACTTAATAGTCTCTTATATTGATGGCGTTAACTTTAAGGATTATCAAACCGAATATAGTATCCGCACAACTGATGGAAAGGAAACAAGATTACATTTTCTTGATAATCAAACTCCACGTACTCAATCAGGTAGGAAAATTTCTACCACTGGTCTTAAGCTAGCGAATAACCTGCTTCTCAATGGTAGTAACCAGAGTCGAGAATTTACTCAGTTGGAACCAGATACTCGCCTGTCTGTTACCGGTGCCAAAAAAGTGGCAATAATTTTGGTTAATTTTCTTGATAATCAAACTCAGTCAGTTACCGTAGAAGAAGTCAGACAACGGGTTTTTACGGGCAGTCAAAGTTTCCCCAGTGTCAACAAATACTATCAAGATAGTTCCTATGGACAGCTTTCTCTCGTGGGGAGTCTGCGCGTGGACGGTGATATTTTCGGTTGGTACACTCTTGACCAAAACAGTCCTACCGGCTGTGATTATTCTCAGTATTTAACTTCGCATGACCTTGCTCAAGATGGGGCAAGGGCTGATGGTTTTGTCCCTTCTAATTACGATATGGTGTCAGTTGTCTTTCCGGGGAATCCTACCTGTGAGTGGGCTGGCAGAGGAAGTGTTGGATTATCCTTTACCCCGGCCAGAAGCTCGATAATCAGCCCAGTTTCTTATGTTTTCGCACATGAGTTTGGTCACAATCTTGGTTTGCATCACGCTAGCAACGCGGTGTGTTCGGAGAACGGTCAACCGACCACGGTTAGCGGAATTTGTAATAGGGGTGCAGAATATGGCAACGTCTTTGATGTGATGGGCACTGGTTATAATCTGGCTGATTTTAACGCTATGGGCAAGGATTATTTGGGCTGGTTTGGCGCGAGTATTAAAAGGTTAGATAGTATTTCTGGCGCAGTTCTGATCACTCTGTCACCCATAGAGAGGAAGTCTACGACAAATGCCATCAAAATTCCCTATTCTTCTGGTTTTGGATCGGGAGCCTACTTCTTAGAAAGTCGTTTGCTGGAAAATATTGGTGACAGCCAAAATCTTTCTAACGTGTTATTGACAACCGAAGCTGAAGAACCTGGACGATCATGGTTATTTGACGGCCATCCCCAAACTCCTTCGGTCCAGGATGCCTTTTTGCCAATTAATCAGAACATTTATCTTCCCAAATCAGATGTCGTGATAAAGATTTCACCTTCGGCAAATGGGAACTCTCTTGTGCAAGTCGGGAGAGGGGCATTGCCTTATATCATTCTGCACGCCAGACGTTCTGCAGATAATCAAGAATTACAGAACGGCGCTAATTTGACTTCTGGCGAGACAATCAATGTCACTTGGTCAGCGGCCAATCAAGCAACAGGTTGCAAGGCTATCGGAGCTTGGTCACAGGCTTATGCTGATCTGCCGCCAGCCGGGCAGAAGCCTTTCACTTTCACCACACCTGGTGCTTATGATCTTGGTCTCACTTGTAGAAATAGTTCTGGCGAGGCTGGTCAGGCCATACAGTTAAATGTCTTAGCGACTAGTGAGCTATCTATTACTTCGCCCGCTGGTTACGAGAGTTGGCCAGCTGGATCAAGGCAGACGGTGCGCTGGTCTGGTGGTCGAGCTACTGATTCTGTCTCCATTTATCTCTTTAAGTCGGAACAGCAAGGAATTTCTGGGACACTATTAGCCTCTGGACCGAATGACGGGTTGGAGAGTGTTTTATTGCCCATTGATGCCGCGCTGGGGACTTATAAAATAGAAATCAGATCTGGTGGTGTGATAACGGACAGTAACTTTTTCTACCTCTCTCGGCCGGTACCAGTGGTGGAGATTACAGCTAAAGGCAAAGCTGGTTCCGTGGAAGTTGGGCCGAACGAAAGTTTACAGATAAACTGGGCGGCAAAATATGCTAATTCTTGTTCTGTTACTTGGAACGACTCTTCTAATCGCCCGTGGACATTACAAGATCAAGCTAGCTCTGGAACTTTTTACGCCCCCTGGCTCCTGTCTGCGGGAGAGAAGGCGGATGTGAAGGTTACTTGTGTGGAGAGGTCATATTCTCCAGGTTACGGTTGGCGAGATCTTGGTCCGCGTGGTGATGCTAGACTGACAATAAAATCTGTAAACTTACCTGATTCTGCATCTTTAGTCGTGTCGCTCAAGGTAGCCAAGGTAGTCGAGGCTGATAAGAGTGGTCAGATTACTTTGCCTTACCAGCTAACACTGCGTAATGTTTCTGCTAACTTATATCCACCTTACGCTTGCTTCTATCTCTCTAGCTCAAATGATCCCAATCAATGGAAGCAACAAGTGGAGAAGGTTTACTTGGGCTGTAGTTCTATCAAGTCGCCATTAGCTAATCCCACAATCATGTCTGGCACACTCTATGCTCAGGCGCAAAATATGCCTCATCGAGCGTATTATTTAGCGACATCTTTTGGTAGCGAAAATAATTATTTACTCCACTTTACTAATCGCTTGGAATTTAGCTTCAAGAACGTAGTTAGTCCTGCCAATAATTCTGGCCCCTCTGGTGGTAACACTGGTGGTGGGCCAACGACTCCGGCAAGTCCAACTGTCCCAGCTTCAAGCAATAATTCTACAGTGCCTACTCCTGCTACTCCTCCAGCTTCTACTAATCCTCCCGCCACTAATCCCACTACTCCGTCTCCAACTGTTCCACCTCCAGCTACCACACCGCCACCGGTCGTTCCACCAGTTGTCGTTCCGCCAATCGTTAATTCCTGCCCCGCTCCTTATCGTCAGCTTGATAGTCATAACAACTGCCAGTGGAGTTGTGGTAATTCCAATAACACCCAACCAAATTCGGCCACCAATCAATGTGTTTGTCGGCCGAATAAAGTTCCAGTCGGGACTGATGTGCAAGGAAGATTAGTCTGCGGTAATGCGCCGCATGCTTTCATCAGCCCGTCCAATTGGTTGGCGAATGTTTGGGGAGCCTTTGGTGGTTTATTTAAATAAATACTTAAACAGTTTTGAGCCAGATTAAAATGTCGAAAAAGTTTGTCCCAAGTTTCTTCAGCTGGATGGTGGTGGCCGTGGCGCTCTTGCCGGTCATTGGCTTGCTTTATTATTCGCTGGATCGCGATGGGGGTCGGCGGGTTTATCCAGTGCAACAGATTGCTTCCCCAGTTGATCCTGGTTTAATCGATAAGGATACTGCACCACCTAGCGTTTCCATCACCTCACCCAGCGCTGGCGCTAGCTTGAGTGGTACGGTCACAATTTTGGCCGATGCGAGCGACGATGTGGCTGTTGCCTCTGTTGATTTTTACCAAAATGGCAATTTAATTAGCACAGACACGTCTCTACCATACAGCGTGAGTTGGGACACGAGTGTAGTGGGTAATGGTAGCTACTCGCTCACGGCGCGAGCGAGCGACGGTGCTAATAATCAGACGACGAGTGGCGCGATTAGTGTGAGCGTGAGTAACCAGAGCAATCCACCGACTAATCCCAACCCTAATCCGCCGGCTGGGAATTCTAACACTGATCTAAATAATTTGGCTGATGGCACACGTGTTTTATTTATTGATAAAAATAATGCGAGCTGTAGCGATAGTGGAGGACGAAGTGCGGCGCTTAATCCCAATACGCCGTGGTGCACTCCAACTGGGATGAACGAGAATAATGGTCGCAAATTCCAGGCCGGTGACACTATTTATGTTAAAGCTGGTGATTACAGCATTGCGCCACTTGCGCTCTACAGCGCGGGCAGTTCGGGCTCGGCGATAAACTGGAAGCCGTACCCAGGCGACAGCGTAACGATCCGGGGGACAGGCGCGAGCACAGCGCTGATCACTCTGATGGCTGGCGCTAATTACTGGACGATAGATGGTTTAAACTTTACTGACAGCTCGGCTAATCTACTTTTTGACGTTAATCAAAGTTCTGGCCTGACGGTGAGGAATGCTCGATTCGGCCCCGGCCGTTCTGGTGCTAGTTTGATCAGGCTTTCTGGTGGTCACAGTGCTGTTTTATTTGAGAACAATGACATCTTCTGCACGAGTGGCAGTTCCGGTCCGGCTGGCGGTGATGGCTTGATCTGGGACAATGTGCAGAACAGTGTGATTAGAAATAATCGCTTCGGCAATTGTGGTCACGTGAGCTTGAACTTGCGTAATTCTGGCAATAATATAATCGAGAGAAACACGATTGAGAATCGCCTGCACACCAGCGCCGCGATCATCAATATTCCGGGCAATCCGGGCAGTTCGTCTGGCAACATTTTTCGGCAGAACTTAGTCAGAAACTTCAACACCAATCCATCAGAGCCAAGCTTGCCTGGTATTGGTTTGGAGATTCTCTACGCGAGTAATAATTCGGTTTACAATAATATTTTCACGGCCGGCGCGAATAGCGCGACCGGGTTAACAATCGCTGCGGATTCTAGTATTGGCCAGAGCAATAATAATAAAGTTTATAACAATACTTTTTATCAAACCGGCGGACGGGGGATTGATATCGGTAACTTTGGTAGTTCTGGCAGCAGTAATGGTGTGACTGGCAATAAAATTTATAACAATATAATTGTAAACACCGATAATAGTAGTAACAGAAATGCGCCAGTCGTTCTCAATTTTCCGGCTTTTGAAGAAAATAATGGCTACGGTAATGAAATCAAAAATAATTTATTAATCGCTGGCGATGCCACAGTTGTGAAATCTCGTGGCGCCAATGCCGCGTTGCGCTTCTCCTACACGGCGGCTAATCTCAATACGCAAACTTTTGCGGCGAACAATCTCAATTCCGATCCGCAATTTGCCAGCACTGGTTCTAGTTTCCCGCTCTCATCTAATAGCCCGGCTGGCAATGCTGGCTTGTGTCAGGGTGAAGTGAATGGCGACTACACCGGCAATTCCCGACCCAGCTCTGGCTGTGATATCGGCGCTTTCGAATCTGTCGCTGGCGCCGTGGCGCCGCTCGTCGTGCCAGTTTGTGGCAATGGTCAGGTAGAAGCTGGCGAGCAATGTGATAGTTCTAACCTCGCTGGCGCTAGTTGCTCTAATCTCGGCTTTCTCTCCGGCACACTATCTTGCACCAGCCAGTGTCGTTATAGCACCAGTCAGTGTCTCGTTAATCCGCTCGCGACGACTACTATTCCAATCGCGACGACCACGCTCAAGTTGCCAGTTGTTCCGGTCGTGCCGCCACTCGTGCTCAAACCGCCGAAAGTCACACCGCCAGTTACTCCAGTGACGAAAAAACCTACCACGCCTAAAACATCAGAACCCGCGCCAACTCTGCCAGCGCAAACGGGTTGCCAAGAGCGCTGGCTCTGCCGCGAGAGCTGGAGCGAGTGCGTAGATGGCCGCCAAACGCGAGAATGTACCGAGCGCAGCAATTGTGGCACCACCTTGCGCCGGCCACCAGTGGAGCGCGCTTGCTCGATCACGGCCAGTGGCGAGACTATCCCAGCCAGTGAGGCCAAGTCCGCACTCTCGCTCAACCTCAATCTCAATCTCACCGAGGCGCAGAGCCAGGCGCTCTCGGTGCTCATCCCCACCTTTTTCATCACTCTGGCCGTGCTGGTGAGCGTGGTCATCCGTCTCTGGTTGTGAGTTTCCCGGCCTGTGCTATAATCGAAAAATCATGATCCCGTTAGAAGTCTCGAAGCATGACTTGTGACGGGAAGGCAGATTTTATCAAAATATATTAATCTAACTTCTAACGGGATGACAAAACAATCAACCATTTGGGGCGTAATTTTTATTCTGGTTTTGGTAATTGGCGGCGTGTGGGTGAGCAAAAAGTCAGATACAACAACGCCAGTTACTCCAGGCAATCAAGAAAATATTAAAATTGGCAGTATTTTGATCTTGAGCGGCGAAGGTGCGAGCTGGGGCGAAGCGGCCAGAAATGGCATTGATTTGGCGGTGAAAGAAATTAATGAAAAAGGCGGAGTTGATGGGCGAATGTTGGAAGCTGTCCACGAAGATGATGGCAGTGAGCCACAAAAAGCCATTAGTGCGCTAAATAAACTCACCAGTTTTGATAAGATTAAATTTATCATTGGCTCAAGTTGGTCAAACACTGGGATTGCTTTGATCGAGCCGATTAAGCAAAAAGGTGTTGTAGCCATTTCTCCATCTCTCGGTCTAAAAGATTTTAACGAGTCAAGCGATTTTATCTTTAACACCTGGCCACACGACTATTTGTTGTCGCAAAATTTAGCACAATATGTTTATGATAAGGGCCACAGAAATGTTGCTTTGTTTGGCGGCAATGACGTCTGGATTAAAGATCAAACTAAGGCATTTACAGAGAAATTTACCAGTTTAGGTGGCAAAATTACTTTTCTCTCCGAACCGTTGGTGACAGAAACTGACATGAGAACAGAAGTGGCAAAAGTAAAGAATGATAAAAATATTGATGCAATCGTGATGACAATTGATGGTTACGGTTTAACAGATATTGTTGCTAAGAGAATCAAAGAATTTGGCATTAAGTTACCAGCTTATTCAATTACCATCGACCGCCAGATAATCAAAAATTGCGAAGGGGCTTGTGAAAATCTCATTTTTCTCACCTTCTTAACACCAACGACCGATTTTGAGCAAAAATACAAAACCACTTACAATCGAGAAGTGGAGATCGGGGCTGATTCGGCCTACGACGCAGTGATGATGTTGGCGCAAGCTTTCCGCGAAACAAAATCGACTGATCCGGTGATTGTGAAAGATTATCTCAACAAAATCACCAATTACAGTGGCGCTTCGGGCGAATTAGTCTCTGATGGCCAAAGAGCATTTACTAAACCTTATCTGGTTAAGCAAGTTAAGAATGGCGAGCCAGTCACGATTACTAACTAAACTCTAAAAAATAAAAACAAAACTATGTTTATTCCATTATTGATTATCGCGATTGTCGTCTTGTGGCTAGTCTTTAGTTACAACGGCTTGGTAACACTCCGCACCCGCAGTGACGAAGCCTGGAGCGATATTGAGGTGCAGATGAAGCGGCGTTATGACTTGATTCCCAATCTGGTCAAGACTGTCCAAGGTTATGCGGCGCATGAGAGTGGAGCGTTTGAGAAGGTCACACAGGCTCGGGCGCAAGCGATGGGAGCCGGCACGCTGGCGCAGAAGGGCGCAGCGGAAAATATGCTGACCAGCGCGCTCAAGAGCGTGTTTGCGATTGCTGAGGCTTATCCGGACTTGAAGGCGAATCAGAACTTTCTCGCGCTACAAACGGAATTATCGGACACAGAAAATAAAATCCAAGCGGCCCGGCGCTTCTACAATGGCAATACGCGTGATTACAATATCCGGATTGATAGTTTCCCCTCTAACTTGGTGGCGAAAATGGGACACTTTGTGAAAAAAGAATTCTTCCAGCTCGAAGCCGGCGAACAAGCCGCCAAGCAACCGGTGGAAGTGAAGTTCTAGTTTTACTTAAATTCTGATGGCTACGCTGTACACGCAAGCGGCAAGCAACGTCCGTCGGACCTGGGCTTTGATGAGCGTTTTCTTTGCGCTCTTAATCGCGCTTGGCTGGATTTTTTCTCAAGCGTATGGCAATCCAGCGATACTTTATATTTTCGCCGGCTTTTCTATTTTTCTAAACATTCTCGCTTATTGGCAGTCAGACAAAATTGCGCTCTCGCTCTCTGGTGCCAAATTTGTCGAGAAAAGTGAGGCACCGGAGCTGTATAATGTAGTGGAAAATCTCGCGATCACGGCTGGCTTGCCGCTGCCGCGGATTTATTTAATAAACGACGACGCGCCCAATGCCTTTGCCACTGGCCGGGACAAAGATCACGCCGCGGTGGCAGTTACCACTGGCTTGCTCGCGATGCTGACGAGGACAGAATTAGAAGGCGTGATCGCCCACGAGCTCTCGCATATCGGCAATAGAGATATTTTGCTCTCAACGGTTGTGGTCGTGCTGGTTGGCTTAGTTGCCATGGTGTCAGACATTTTCTTGCGCTCGGCCTTCTGGGGCGGACGGAGAAGTGGCGATAGAGATAATAACGCGAATAGCTTGTTTCTAGTTCTAGGCATTATTGCGGCTATCTTATCGCCAATCGTGGCGACACTCATCCAGCTGGCAATCTCACGGAAGCGCGAGTTCTTGGCTGACGCTTCTGGCGCGCTACTTACGCGCTATCCGGATGGTTTAGCCTCGGCGCTAGAAAAAATCAGCCAATATCCGGCGCCAATGAAGCGCGCGAGCACCAGCACGGCGCATCTCTTTATCGCTAATCCGTTTGGTCAGAAAAGTTTGGGCAGTAATCTAAAAAAGCTTTTTCTCACCCATCCGCCGGCGGAGGAGAGAATTAGGATCCTAAGAGAAATGGGGAACTAACAGATGACAAGATAACCGATGACCGATAACGGAAAAATAAAAATGTTTCGTTTCTTAAACTGGGCGGTCTACATCAGCGCCAGAAATGTTTGCAAGAGTATTCTAAGTTTGGCCGGTAAATTGCCGAATGAGATCAGATACAGTTTAGGTAATCAGATTATTCGTTCGTCGACTTCAATTTTACTAAATATCGCCGAGGGAAGTGGCAAAAGTTCCGATCGTGAACTTAATCGCTTTTTTGATATCTCGATTGGATCGGTTAATGAAACGGTTGCTAATTTAGATTTTTTGCGAGACAATAATTTTATCACTCGCGAGCAGTTTGAGAAGACTTTTGCTGAGCTGGTCAGTATTTCTAAGCAGCTTGGCGGTTTCAAAAAAAGTCTAAAAAGATAGCTCAAGTGCTCGTCATGTGTTATAAAGTTAAAAGTTATCTGTTAGAAGGAGGGTTCGCATAGCGGTCTAGTGCGCACGCTTGGAAAGCGTGTGTGGGGCAACCCACCATGAGTTCGAATCTCATACCCTCCGCTAGATAGGAAAGTTCGAACCGGAGCAAAATGAAGGGTTTTGTACTGATTTTATAAAAATCGCTTATGTTAAAGATCTTTAATCTTTGCTAAAATCATTTTATGGATGAATCCAAGGTTAGACACATAATTGAAGAATCAATAAAAATAAGTTCAGAGACTTCCATTCTTGAGTTTAAAGATGCTCGCGGCGGATTTCCACGTGACACATGGAAAACTATTTCTGCCTTTTCTCATAACCCTGGAGGTGGTCTCATTGTATTTGGTGTGACAGAAGACAGGTCAAAAAACTCCATTGAAATTACTGGAATTACTGAGCTTGCGGTTTTGCAAGAAAAAATGAGTAATGTTGTAAGTGGTCAAATGAGTATTGTTGTCCGCCCAGAATATTTTCCAGTAACCATGGAAGGAAAAACATTACTCGCTGTTTATATTCCCGAATGTCCCGATCAGCATAAACCTTGCTATTACAAGGATACAGGTATGCCCAATGGTGCCTACATACGAGATGGCAATACCGATAGAAAAATCACGCACGAAGAAATGATACGATTTCTTGAAAATGCCAAGCTATCAAAATTTGACAGTACTCAAGCGTTAGACACCAAACTCAGCGATTTATCAGAAAATAAAATATACGACCTTCTTGCCCGAATGGGACAAAGAACAAATCGAGATGCTCATATTGAGCAAATATATTTTGATTTACTCAAAAATCTCGGCATAGCGGACAAGTTTGAAAATGATAAATTTCCAACGGTGGCAGGTTTCCTTATTTTTGCAAAAGAAAAACCTCAACTCAAGAGATCGTTTAATCGTTATATTATCCGTTGCGTAAAATATAAAGGATCAAACGTTGCAACGGACATCATAGATAAAGCAGATATTGATGGGACGTTAAACGAACAAATTGACGCTATACAAAAGTTTATACTAAGAAATATACGAACAAGCGCCCAAATTATTGGCACGAAACGAGTTGAACGCTATGAATATCCTGAAAAGGCCATTCGTGAGATTGTTGCAAATGCTATTATCCACCGTGACTATAGAATCACTGAGACATACGGACAGGTAAATCTTTTTGAAGACAGACTTGAAGTATTTAATCCTGGCTGTTTACCGCCCGGGGTTACTGTAGAAAATATTCGTGATGCCCAGGTGAGTCGTAATGAGGTTATTGCGGCACGTCTAAAAGATCTCGATTATTTAGAGGAATATGGTAGGGGTATAAATATTGTTTTTACAGAAATGGAAAACTGGAAATTACTTCAGCCAATTTTTAAAAATACGACAAACAGTTTTAAGGTAATTTTGCCTGGTGACAAATTAAGTAAATTGAATGAGCGACAATTTCGCATCTGGGATTTCCTTGTTGAGCAGAAAAGAATTACGGCAACAATGTGTGTCGAGCTTTTTCCTGATGTTTCTAGACCTACAATTAACAATGATTTAAGTAAAATGCAAGAGCTGGGATTGATCCATTCTGGTGGAGCGTCCATGAATACCTACTATGAGCCCAATTTCTAAATTAGAAGCAATTAGAAGCAGTCAATTCTCCCACTGGGAAACAGGGGTTTTGGGCAGATTTTAGTCAAAAATCGTTAGAAGCAATTAGAAGCAATAAAGCTGGATTACTAGAATTCTATGAATACTGCATACAATAAAGATTTTCCAAGAAAATTATTTGAAAAAGAAACTGTAAGCCCGAAAACTAAAACAAGTAAGGTTTTTTCTTGGTTTAAATAAAGGGGCAAAATTGTTTGTGCGCGCATCATTGGTTGTCGAGATTAGTTTTAAAAAAGCTCCGAATTTTGTACAATGAATATCGCCAAAATGACTAAAAACAAAACACTTCTTAGTGGCACAATCCACAAACTTCCGGCTGATTTCCGTCAGGCGCTTGTTTCCGTGCCGTCGGCCCGAGCCGTTTGGGAAGATATCACGCCACTCGCGCGCAATGAGTGGATCTGCTGGGTGACTTCTGGTCAGAAAGCGGAGACGAGAGATATCAGAATCAAGAAAGCACTCTCTAAACTAAAAGGCGGAATGCGCCGGCCTTGTTGCTGGGCGGGCTGTACTCATCGGTGAAATGGCGAGGCTAACTTGGCGGATTTTAATGTTATAATCACCCCATGAAAATCACGAAATTTGGGCATTGTTGTTTGTTGGTAGAAGAAGGTGGTTTGCGGATTCTCACTGATCCGGGAGTTTATTCGTCCGCGCAGAATGAGATCAAGAATATTGATTTGGTTTTAATTACTCACGAGCATCAAGATCATCTGCACGTTGATTCACTCAAGATCGTTCTGAAGAATAATCCAGAAGCAAAAGTGATTACGAATACGGCGGTCAGTAAAATTCTGGAGAAAGAGGGAATCGCTTTTACTATTCTCGAAGATGGGCAAAGTCTGACCGAGAGTGGTGTGCTGTTTGAGGGTTTTGGGAAATTGCATGCCTTGATGCATCCCTTACTCACGCCGGTGCAGAATACGGGTTACTTCATCGCTAGTCGTCTATTTTATCCTGGTGACGCGCTAACGAATCCGGGTAAAAAAGTGGAAATTCTCGCTCTTCCGGTGGCTGGGCCGTGGCTGAAATTTTCCGAAGCAGTTGATTACACTCTAGAACTCAAGCCTAAAACTTGTTTCTCTGTCCACGATGGAATCTTGAAAGATACTGGCTTAGCCGAGCGTCTCGCTGGGCCGATATTTGAGAAAGATGGGATAAAAATGGTGACGCTTGAACTGGGATCAGCAAAAGATTTTTAGTGTTATAATGTAAAAATCATGACAAAAACAAAATATGTAGACGGCTTCGTGTTGGCGATTCCGCAGAAGAATCTGGCCGCGTATCGCAAGATGGCGCAGTGGGGAGCTAAGGTCTGGCTGAAGTGTGGTGCACTTGAGTATCGGGAGTGTGTGGGCGATGATCTCAGTCCCAACATGGGAGGAATGTCCGGACTGACTTTCCCCAAGATGGTAAAGTTAAAAAAAGACGAAATGGTCTGGTTCTCTTATATTACTTTCAAATCTCGCGCCCACCGCGATCAGGTTAATAAAAAGGTGATGGCAGAAATGGATAAGCAAGCCGATAAGTACAAGAATATGCCAATGCCGTTTGACATGAAGCGCATGGCTTATGGGGGCTTCAAAGTAATAGTCAGTAATTAAAAAATAAAAATAAACACATGCAGAAAATAATTAATGTAATTTTGAAAGTAATTCTCAGTCTGATTTTAGTAATGCCTATCTTGGGAACACTAGGCATATTCCCAGCGCCGACGGCTGACTTGTACCAGAGTACTAAAGCTTTTCAATTTATCGAAATCCTGATGGCGGTCCAATATATCAACATTATTATGGCCATTGTCTTTGCCTTGGCGGTTATCCTACTCTGGACCAAGAGAGTTGCCCTAGCCGCGCTCTTGATCTTGCCGATCACTGTTAATATCGTGGCTTTCCACCTCGTGCTTGATGGTGGATTATTCACTACTGGGGCGATTATGGCTGATGTTCTCTTGGCGCTTAATATCTATTTTCTATGGCAACAGAGAGAGCACTATGCGCCATTGTTCAAGTCTAATAAATAAAAATAAAATAGTACAAATAGCCCATGGCCAAGTATTTAGTCACCGGTGGAGCGGGCTTTATTGGCTCAAATATTGTTAAGAAATTAGTGGAGCAAGGCGAGAGCGTGCGTGTGCTGGATAATCTGGCGACTGGTAAACTGGCCAACATTGAGCAGTTTATTGAAGCCAAAAAGATTGAGTTTGTTCAAGGTGATTTTACTAATCTAGAAGTGGCGAAAAAGGCGACAGAAAATGTTGATTATGTGCTACATCATGGCGCAGTCGCCTCGGTGCCACGCTCGGTGGAGGATCCGGTGCTTACCAATAATGCCAATATTCTCGGCACGCTAAACATGCTGATCGCGGCGCGCGAGGCGGGAGTAAAGAGATTTATCTACGCCGCTTCTTCGGCGGCTTATGGCGACTCGCCAGTGATGCCAAAAGAGGAGGCGATGCCAGTCGCGCCCAAGTCGCCTTATGCGGTGCAGAAGTTGACTGGCGAATATTACTGTCAGAATTTCTACACGCTTCACAAATTAGAAACAGTTTGCTTGAGATACTTTAATGTCTTTGGACCCAATCAAGATCCCAGTTCGGCTTATTCGGCGGTGATTCCGGTGTTTATCAAGCAAATGTTGCGTGGTGAGCGGCCGGTGATCTATGGCGATGGTAGTACCTCGCGCGATTTTACTTACGTTGCTAATAATGTTGAGGCAAATTTACTGGCTTGTGTGGCTGGCAATGAGTGCGCTGGCGAAGTAATCAACATTGCTTGCGGTTATGAGATCTCGCTAAATGAACTGGTAGAGAGAATTAACAAAATTTTGGGTACTAATATCCAGCCAAGATATGAGGCAGAAAGGGTTGGTGATGTAAAGCACTCTCTGGCGGATATTACTAAAGCTAAAAAGTTACTAAATTATGCGCCGTTTATCAGCTTTGACGAAGGCTTGGCAAAAACGGTGGAATTTTACCGGAACTAAAAAAGCGGAAACTTTGCTATAATAATAAACATGAAAGGCTATATTGCGAATATTGAGAAACTGACGCTAGAAAACGAGAATTTCCGGAAAGTGCTCTATACGGATCAGAAGAGTCAACTAGTGTTGATGTCATTGCAGGCCGGCGAAGAAATTGGTGAAGAAGTGCATGATGTTGACCAGTTCTTGCGCGTGGAGCGCGGTTTGGGCCAGGCTATTCTTAACGATTTATCGCAAGACATCTCAGATGGTAGTGTGATTATTGTGCCAGCGGGAACCAAGCATAATCTCGTTAATTCTGGTTCAGATTTGATGAAACTCTACACGCTCTACATGCCGCCGCATCACCGCGATGGTGTGATCCATGAGACGAAAAAAGACGCCGAAGCGGACACGGGCGACGAGTTTGATGGTAAAACCACAGAGTCGTAATGACAAATCCGATTATTCCCATCAGTCCGGTAATTAATTTTGCTGATTTTGCAAAAGTGGACTTGCGCGTGGGGCAAGTAATTTCGGCCGAAAGAGTCGAGGGTTCTGATAAATTGCTGAAACTGATGATTGATGAAGGTTTGGAAAATAAGCGGCAGATTATCGCTGGTTTGGGCAAGAGTTACGAGGCGGGAGAATTGGTGGGTGAGCAAGTAGTTTTCGTCGCTAATCTCGAGCCGAGAAAGCTGATGGGCTTGGAGAGCGCCGGGATGATCTTGGCGGTGGGCGCGCCAGAGGCAAAAGTGATCAAACCAGCTGTGGCGGTGGCAAACGGCTTGCGCTTGAGCTAGTTGCGGGAGAAGAGCGGCGTGCTTGACTGGTAATTTTAGGCTATAATAAACGTCATAGTATAGTGATAGTATAAATAAATAGCGATTAATTTTTTACTCATGACTACTCAATTAAGCAAGCGGATTATCTTGGTCGTCGTTGTTTTGGCAATATTGGTGGTGGGCGGTGTTTGGCTCTGGAAGCAAGAGTCCGATCGCGACCTCAATCAGCTTGGCGCGGTTGGTCAACTGGGTAATAACAACGCCGCTCTAGTTGCTCCCACAACCGAGAAAGTGGCGCTAACGGTGGAGGATCAGTTCCCGGGCACGGTGGTGTTCGTCTCCAGTGTGGAATTGCCTAAGGGTGGCTGGGTGGTGATCCATCGGGATAATGCCGGCGCGCCGGGCGAGATCGCGGGTGCTGGCTACTTTGGCGCGGATGTCCTAACTGGCGAAGTTAATCTCTCAAAGATGAGCGCCGAAGGCGAGAAATATTACGCGGTGCTCTACCACGACAATGGCGATTTCAACTTTGATCTCAAGACTGACTTGGTTTATCGCGATGCCAACAATCAACCAGTGCTGGCCACTTTTACCGTCACGCGCACTTTATTAGAACACAAAGGCTAGGTTAATTATTTTTTAGTAATCATGGCAAAAGTCCGGGTAGCGATTAATGGTCTTGGTCGGATCGGTCGCGCTTTTCTCAAGTTGGCGGTAAAACGGCCGGAAGAATTGGAAATTGTGGCCGTGAATGATTTAGGCGATCTCGAGAATCTCGCTTATTTATTGCGTTACGATAGCGCTTATGGGCGTTCTGGTTTAGATATTAAAACGGGAAATGGCGAACTGGTTGTAAATAATCAAAGAATTAAATTTCTGCAAGAGAAAGAGCCAGGCAAACTACCGTGGCGCGATTTGAACGTGAAGGTGGTGGTGGAATCAACTGGATTTTTCGAAACTTATCAGAAGGCGAAGGCGCATCTAGAAGCCGGCGCGCAGAAAGTGGTGGTGAGTGCGCCGATGAAAGACGAACCAGTGCCGGGCGTGGTCGGTGCCACCGTGCTGATGGGCATTAACGATGATAAGCTCGCGACTTGCCAGATTTCCAGCAACGCTTCGTGCACGACTAATTCCGCTTCGCCGGTTATTCAAATCATGTTGGAAAGCATTGGTGTAGAAAAAGCAATCTTAAACACCGTCCACGCTTACACGGCTACGCAGTCGCTGGTGGATGCGCCGGATAAGAAGGGCGATTATCGGCGCGGACGAGCGGCGGCGCAGAATATCATTCCTTCCACCACTGGCGCGGCGATTGCGGTCACTGAGGCGGTGCCGGCTTTGAAAAATCTTTTCGATGGCATTGCGCTTCGCGTGCCGGTGATCGCTGGCTCGATTGCCGACATCACTTTTATTAGTAAGCGCGCTACGACAGTAGAAGAAGTAAATAATATCTTGCGCGAAGCGGCTAAGTTGCCCCGCTGGCAGAAAGTTTTCTCCACCACGGACGAACAACTAGTTTCTACGGATATTGTGGGTTGCCCGTTTGCCTCGCTGGCTGACCTCACGATGACGAAAGTCGTCGGTGGTAACTTGGTAAAAATCCTTGCTTGGTACGATAATGAGATGGGGTACACTAATTCTCTGCTTGAGCATGTGGTGAAGGCTGGCAACGCATGAACTGGGATTCTGTCGCGGAGGAATATCATGAGCGCGTAGGTGATAGTGGGGATTACTATCACAATAATTTTGTTAATCCGGTCATTCTGGAATTATTAGGCGATATAAAAAATTGTGAGGTTGTTGATTTTGCTTGCGGTAATGGTTATTTTTCGCGAATCTTGGCAAAGTTGGGTGCGTCTGTGATCGCTGTCGATGTTTCGGAAAAATTAATCGAGATAGCTAAGAGAGAAAACAGTGATCCGGCGATTAGATTTTTGGTTGGCGATATTACAGCTCTAAAGAGTATTGAAGATTATTCTCAAGATTGGATTGTTTCCACCATGGCGCTGCATTTGATCGAAGACTTAGACCCGTGTATGGCCGAATTTTCGCGCTTGTTGAAACCGAGAGGCAAATTGATTTTTGCCATTCCTCATCCAATGCGTGATCTGAGCACAACGCAAGTAGACGAAACTGGTTACTATCGCAAAGTGAAAAAATACGGACAAATCGCGACGATGCCTAATGGTCTATACGGCGACAAGGGAATAATAATGTATCATCGGCCGTTAGACTATTATTTCGCTAAACTAAAATCTAGCAGATTTGTGGTGACAACCTTGCGAGAGATTAAAACAATCCCACCCGTAGAAGAAAAACGAGAAAAAGATTACATTGATTTCCAACAAGAAATTCCGTCTTTTTTGGTTATAGAGGCGATGAAAGCGGGGAGTGTTTAGAAAAATAAAAAACGCGCCCAGTGTAACTGAGCGCGAGAGTGGCGAGCTGTTTTCCCATTTGAAAGGAATCACGTTTCTCTGAATCCCGTAGACCAGACACAGTGATGATCCACCCAGATATCGGGCCGCTCTACTGAATCCATCAGAATTGCCCAATCATTGTCTTCGAAGAAAACATTAGCCACCGCTCCTTCGTCCAAAAAGAAAAAGTGGATAGCTCGTTCCTTACTTAGGTCACCACCGTTAATGGCACGAAGCACATCGGATCCGCTTACGGTGGATGGCCCAAACTTGGCCTGCATTCCCGAGAAAGTCATCTCACCGTTCAATCTTTTGGACAACAATCTGGGTCCTTTGTCTGGCACATCAATCTTGGCAAAGTACTTTTTCCAGAATTTTGTGTCTCGATCTGGCATTACAGAAGTCACATGATATTGGACCATTTTTGGCTCCTTTCCTAAAAAAGCCTTATTTTTCAACAGATATTGGCCACACGCCAAATCTTTACTAGTCTCGTCTATTTTAGCACAAGTAGTCCCATTTTGTCAAGTCTGGTTAAACACAGAATAAAATAGCGTCTGTGGTATAATTTTGGACATGAGAATCCATCTTGCCACTGATCACGCCGGCTTCGCTCTCAAAGAGGAGATCAAAGTCTGGCTGCACACGCTAGGTTATTTGGTCTCGGACGAAGGAGCTTTTGTCCTGGAGGCGGAAGATGATTATCCGGAATTTGTGCAGATTGTGGCCAAGCAAGTCTCGGCCAATCCGGAAGAAGATCGCGGCATAATCTTTGGCGGTTCCGGGCAAGGCGAGGCGATCACGGCCAATCGCTTCCGGAACGTGCGCGCGGCGGTCTACTATGGCGGTGACGAGCAGATTGTCAGATTATCTCGCGAACACAATAATGCTAATATCTTGTCTATTGGCGCCAGATTTGTGAACTTAGAACGCGCGAAAGAGGTGATTAAACTGTGGCTGGATACCGAATTCACGGGCGAAGAACGGCATATCAGGCGCTTGCCGAAGATTGATACGCCAGTGCCGGGGACTAACGAGTTTTAAAAAAATAGTTAAAATAACAAGTAACATGACAGAAATTGTGCCGGCCATAATTGGCGAAAATTTTCTGGAAGTCAGTAAGAAAATTAATCAGTTAGAGAAACTAGACGGCTCGGTAGAGTGGGCGCAGATTGATGTGATGGATGGCCTCTTCGTGCCCGAATATAGTTGGCAGAGTCCCGCAGAGCTGGAGCAACTAGATGGAAAGCTCAAACTAGAGGCACACTTGATGCTGGAAGAGCCAGAAAATGTGTTGGATGATTGGCTCGGCACTTGCGACCGCGTGATTGTGCACCTAGAAGCGACTAATAAACTGACAGAAATTATTGATAAATTAGATAAACTAAATCAGTTAGAGAAGAGATTGGCTGTAGCTGTTTTATTACAAACTGATTTGGCGAAACTAGCGCCGTTGATGGGAAAAATAAAAAATATCCAGCTCATGAGCATTGCCACGATTGGTCATCACGGCGAGCCGTTGGATAAGAAAGTTTATGAGAGGATAAGTTTTTTGCGTAAAGAGTATCCAGATGTTAAAATTAGTGTGGACGGTGGTGTCACTCTCAAGAACGCGGAAAAATTAATTAAAGCTGGCGCAGATAGATTAGTAATCGGCTCGGCGATTTGGAAAAGTAAAGATATTTCTAAAGCGATACAAACTTTTAATGCTCTACGACGACAAAATTAAACTGCTCGAACGCAAGGCCAATGACATCAGAATCTCCATTATTGATGCGTTACTTTCGGCTGGCTCGGGTCACACGGCTGGACCACTCGGCATGGCGGATATCTTCGCGGCTTTATATTTTCACTTGCTCAAGCATGATCCAGCGAAGCCTGACTGGCCAGAGCGCGATAGATTAATTCTCTCAAACGGCCACATTTGTCCGGTTTATTACGCCACACTCGCGCATGCTGGTTACTTCCCGGTTGAAGAGTTGAAAACTTTGCGGCACTTCGGCTCGCGCCTGCAGGGTCATCCGCATCGCGAGTTCCTGCCATTTACCGAAACTAGCTCCGGGCCACTGGGTTCGGGCTTATCACAAGCTGTTGGCATGGCTCTGGCCGAGAGGATAGACGCCGGCAAAGCGTCTAATAAATTTTTCTATTGTTTATTGGGTGATGGCGAGCTCGACGAAGGCCAGAACTGGGAGGCAATCATGCTGGCCGGTCGCGAGAAACTGCATAACTTGATTGCGATCGTTGACCGCAATAATATTCAAATAGACGGCTTTACGGAAGATGTCTTGCCACTCGAGCCACTGGCCGATAAGTGGCGCGCCTTCAACTGGCATGTGCAAGAGATTGATGGTCACAATTTCGAGGCAATAGACGAAGCGGTCAATCAAGCCAAGGCGATCTTCAGCCAGCCGAGCGTGATCATTGCACATACGATTCCGAGCAAAGGCGTGCCGGAATTCGAGCGTCAATACCAGTGGCATGGCAAACCGCCAAACAAAGCCGAAGGGGAGCTAGCACTGAAAGAATTGAGAACTTTAGGTGGTAGAATAAATAAGAGTGATCATGAATAATCTTGTCGAATCACAAAAATTAAATCCGAAACTTTTCAAACTTGATGTGGAGCAAGTGCCAATTCGCAAAGGCTTCGGCGAGGGCTTGCTCGGCGTTGGGGCAGAAGATCAGAACGTGGTGGGCTTGTGCGCTGATCTCACAGAATCCACGCAGATGCACTTGTTTGCGAAGCAGTTCCCCGAGCGCTTTATCCAAGTGGGCGTGGCCGAGCAGAATCTCGCGAGCGTAGCGAGCGGCATGGCCGCGATGGGTAAGATTCCGTTCCTCACTTCCTATGCCATGTTCAGTCCGGGTCGGAATTGGGAGCAGATCCGGACGACGATTTGTTATAACGATCGAAACGTGAAGATCATCGGCTCGCACGCTGGCGTCTCTGTCGGACCAGACGGTGGCACGCATCAGGCGATCGAGGATATTGCCATCACGCGCGTCATCCCACGCTTGGCCGTGATTGTGCCTTGTGACGCGATTGAAGCGAAGAAGGCGACTTGGCAGATTGCCCGCTGGACTGGACCAGCTTATCTCCGCCTCGCGCGGGAAAAGTCGCCCGTGGTAACAACAGAAGAATCATTCTTCGAAATCGGCAAAGCGAATATTCTCCGCCAGCCCGACAAACCGCAAGTGGCGATTATCGCTTGCGGGCAGATGGTCTACAATGCGCTCATCGCCGCCAACGACCTAGCTAATCAAGGCTTGGAAGTGAGTGTGATTAATCTCCACACGATCAAGCCACTTGATGAAGAGACAATTTTGAGAGTGGCATCTCAAGCTGGCGCGGTGGTGACTGTAGAAGAACATCAGAAGCGCGGTGGCATGGGTAGCGCCGTGGCCGAGTTCCTCGCCGAGCATTATCCGGTACCGATGGAGCTAATGGGTGTGGATGACCAGTTCGGTCAATCGGGAACACCACAAGAATTGCTGGAGCATTACGGTCTTGGTGTTTCGCACATTCGTCTCGCTGTACAGAGAGTGCTAGCGCGGAAGAAGTAAAAGTTATAATATTATAATAATTATGAAAAGATTAATTTTGGTTTTTGTTTTGACATTAATCTGTTTTTCCACTTTATTGCAACAAGTTCAGGCGGCTTGGTGGAATCCATTGACTTGGGGAAAGACAGAAGTTCCATCTTTGCCTAAGACTATTGATAACGATCTTTTAAAAAGAATCCAAGAACTCGAAAGTAAAATTAATAATACTCCCAAGGTTGAAAAAGAAATTCTTAAACAAGAGCCTGAAGTGAAAACAATCACCAAAACTGTCCAGGATCCAGCTTTACAGGCGCGTCTAAATATTTTAGTTGAAGAAAACGCGAGACTTAAAAAGGAAATTGCCGATCTTCAAGTAAGACTCTCATCTTTGACAGTCAATAGCGGTGCTTTAAATAACAATCTTGAAAAAATACGGGCAATTAATGTTAAACTTGCAGAACTAGATCAACTTGATCATCAAATCGATAACTATAAGCCAGAATTCGTTCTGGAAGCCCTTAATAATGCCAAAACTATAGAAGGAGCAAGGTTATTCAATGCAGATAGCATTCCTGGGGCCATAACGAAGGGATCAGGATTATTCTCGTTTGCACCCATTGACCAATATCCATTTTTTCACAGAGTAATAGACGGTTATAGGCAAGAACTTAAAGTCAAGCTATCCGGATTAAAATAAATTGTAGTTTTCTAAATCCTTTTCACTTTGTAATCCAGTGGCGCTTCGGCGAGGAATTTCTCTAGTTGCGGACGCGTGAGCAAGCCGGCTTGGGCGCCGATTTGTTGGACCACGGACATCGAGTTGATTGGCCCCCAGCGCAAAGCTTCGGGCAAATCTTTGCCTAGCGCTAGTGCTGAAACTATGGTGCTGGCAAAGCTGTCGCCGGCGCCGGTGCGCTCGAGCGGTGGTTTCGGATCCGGATAAGGCGGCATGAACCAGTGTTCGACGCTCTTGCTGTCGTGACTGCTGGGAGCGCAAGCATAAGCGCCGTTCTTGCCGTCGGTGATGACGACAATTTTTGGTCCTAACTGACGAATATAACCGAGCAAACTCTCCGGACTGGCTTGGTTCTGGCCAGTAATCCTCTTCGCTTCTTCCACATTGCAGAAAAATATTTCAGTTCGCGCATAAATCTTTTTTAACTTTTCGACACCCAGTTTCATCTGGAAGGTTCCGGGCTGGAAGGCGAGTTTGATCTCCGGATTATTTTGTAAATAAGCGGCGAGCGTATCATGAAGCGCCAGTGAATTCTCACCGAGCGAGCTCAAGTACAGCCATTTTGTATCTAAACTTGGCAGAGCGTAATTATAATCTTCGTGTTTAATTAAAATAGTGCGATCATCTTCGTACCATAAGACATAATGATAATTCGTTTTCTGATTCTGATGTCTTCTCACTAATTTTGTACTCACGCCGTTTTTCTCCAGCGCTTTTATCGCCTCATCGCCATTCCGGTCATCTCCCAAATTAGTCACGAGCGCAGACTTCAAGCCAAGCCGGGCTGCAGCCACACTCGCGTTTGGACTGTTGCCGACGGCCGGCACAATCGTGACGCTCTCATAAGGCACTTTGTCACCGAAGCGCAAGCAGAGCTGGCAGTTCTCGTGATCTAGATCACAACTTGTTTTGGCGTCTTTTAATCTAATAAAAGCGTCCGTAGTGATATCGCCAAGCGCGATGAAGTCGAAGCTAGAACTTGAGTTATTTTCCATGCTATAATTATAAGCATAATGCTAACTTTACGCGAGTGCTTGAAACAAGCTGAAGCTAATAAAACCGCCATCGGCCATTTTAATATTTCTAATTTAGAAGCTTTGTGGGCGATTTTCTATGCGGCGAAAGAGCTAAATCTGCCGGTGATTATTGGCGTCTCAGAAGGCGAAAGAGATTTCGTGGGTGTGCGGCAAGCGGTGGCGTTGGTAAAAAGTTTGCGTGAAGAATTTTCTTACCCGATATTTCTTAATGCCGATCACACTTACAGTTTTGATAGAGTGAAAGAAGCAGTAGATGCGGGCTTTGACGCCGTAATTTTCGACGGCAGTAAGCTGGATCTAGAAGAAAATATTAGAATCACGAAACAGTGCGTGGATTATGCTCGCGAGCAAGCTAAAGTTCAGAATAGAGATATTATTGTCGAAGGCGAACTTGGCTACATTGGCACTTCGAGTAAGCTTCTTGATGCGATTCCGGAAGGCGTGAAGTTGGGATTGGAAGATCTGACGAAACCAGACGAAGCGAAGCGATTTGTGGCCGAAACTGGTGTGGATTTGCTCGCGCCAGCGGTGGGGAATATTCATGGGATGTTGAAAAGTGGCGCGGATCCAGCACTGAACATTGCGCGAGTGGGAGAAATCAGTGAAGCGGCCGGCGTGCCCCTCGTGCTCCATGGCGGCTCGGGTAACAACGAGCAGGATTTCCGCGACGCCATCACTGCCGGCGTGCGAATCGTGCATATCAATACGGAATTGCGCGTGGCTTATCGCGATGCGCTCCGTCTAACGCTCCAAGAAAACCCCGACGAAGTTGCGCCATATAAAATCTTAAAACCAGCCGTGACGGCAATGCAGAAAGTGGTAGAGAAAAAGTTGAGGTTGTTTTCTAACCTGTAAAATAAAAAAACCCGCCTACGGTGGCGGGTCGTACGTGTGGTTGGCATCTACCGACGCTTGCTCCGGGAGGAGATTTTTTCCCCCACAACTTGCTCAAGTCTGGTGATGTCGAGTCGACCGTTACCTAAATTGTGAGGTGGTTTGGGAAGTGGCGCGAATGCTGTTGGGTCGTACATCATTCTCATGATTCTTTCGATCTCATCAACTGGTCGTATCCGTGAAGACCGGGAAGTAATCTTTTTTGTGACCATTTCTGTCCTTTCCTGCTCTCAAAGAGCTGTAAAACTTGCCACTTTTTACCCTATACCTGATAATAAGGATTGTCAAACTAAATAAAAACCTAAAAAACCATGGCGAAAATTTTTGTGACGAGGCGGATTCCAGAAGCGGGGATTGAGTTATTAAGAAATAATAATCACAAAGTGGTGGTGAGTGAGAAGGCTGGCGTGCTGACTAAGGCAGAATTGGTCGCGAGTCTGAAAGATCAGAATTATGACGCTGTGATTTCTCTATTGACTGACAAAATTGATGCCGAAATTTTTGACGCTTCGCCTAGCACGAAGATTTTTGCGAATTACGCGGTGGGTTATGACAATGTAGATGTGCCGGAAGCGAAGAAAAGAGGAATAATTATCACTAATACGCCCGGGGTGCTCACCAACGCTGTCGCCGAACACGCTTTTGCTTTACTTCTGGCTGTTTCTAAACGTTTGGTGGAATCTGATACTTTCTTGCGCGAAGGGAAATACGACGGCTGGGCGCCGCTACTCTTGCTCGGTACAGAACTGACGGGCAAGACGCTGGGGATTGTGGGCTTGGGTCGGATTGGTTCGCGGCTGGCGCAGTACGCTAGAGCGTTTGATTTGCGCGTGGTTTATTACGATATCACGGCTAATAGTGATTTCGAAAAAATGACTGGCGCTAAGTTTATGGCGAATGTGGATGAGTTATTAAAAGTGTCAGATTTTGTCTCAATACACGTGCCACTCTTGCCAAGCACGAAACACTTGATCAATGCTGACAGGCTAAAATTAATGAAACCTCACGCTATCCTCATCAACACTTCCCGCGGTCCGGTGATTGATGAAAGTGCTCTGGTAGAAGCGCTGAAAAATAAAACTATTAGGGGAGCTGGTCTGGATGTCTTTGAGAACGAGCCAAAACTCGCAGCTGGTTTAGCTGATTTGCCGAACGTGGTAATCACGCCCCACACGGCCAGCGCGACGGAAGAAGCGCGCGCTGCGATGAGCGAACTAGTCGCGAAGAATATTCTAGCAGTTTTGAAGGGTGAGAAAGCGCTGAGCGAGGTGGCTTAGTTTGGGGCTTGGATTTGCTTAATTTGGCGAAATTGCTATAATCAGTTTTATGTTAAGTATTACGGCCGAGAAGCGGTCTATTTTTGGCAAAGAGCTCAAGAGTGAGCGGCAGGCCGGCAAAATGCCGGTGATCGTGTATGGCGACAAAAAAGATGCCACGCCACTCTTCGTCCAGACCGGCGAATTTAAGAAACTACTAGCCAAAGCTGGTGAGTCTACTGTTGTAACGGTAAAAACTGAATCTGGTGACAAAGACGTGTTGGTGCAAGAAGTGGCTTGGCATCCGGTGACGGGCGAGCCGCTCCACGCGGATTTCTATATTGTGGATAAGACGAAAGTGCTCAAGATTAACGTGCCCCTCAACTTCTCTGGCGTTTCGCCGGCGGTTAAGGATTTGGCTGGTATTCTCGTGAAGGTTATTCACGAACTGCACGTGGAGGTGTTGCCGATGGATATCCCGCATGAGATCGAAGTGGATATTTCTAAACTGATTAATTTAGACAGTCAGATTTTGGTAAAAGATTTGAAAGTGAATAAAGAAGTTAAAGTGCTCAATAATCCGGATGATGTGGTGGCGGCTATCTCGGTGGCGAAGGAGGAAGTGGTGGAAGCCGCGCCAGTTGATCTCTCGAGTATTGAAGTAGAGAAGAAAGGCAAGAAAGAGGACGAAGCTGGTGTCGAAGCTCCAGCTGGTGAAGAAAAAACTGACGAGGCTAAGGCTTAGTTTCTCCTTAACAGGAAAAGTGTTTTGATAGACAGTGAAATTGGGGTGGTTCGGAAAGTTCTGAGCTACTAAACAGGAAAGCTCTTTGTAGAAAGGAAAGGCAATGGCAGATTTCTTGTCCGATATTTTGAGAAACTCAAGAGGTATTGGGTCTATTACGGATCCGAAAGTTGGTGACGAGTGTGTGGTTTGGTTAGTGAATCGGCGTAAACTCAATAGTCTCGATGCTAGGAAGTGTCTGATGAAGATCTTCAAAGAGACGGGCGCGAGATTTTTTGGCAGGAAGGGTTTGCTATCGGTGTCTGTTGAGTTCCTCGAGGCGATTCCTCGAGGTGTAAGGATTGTTTCTTTTTCGCGGAACATGGTGATCATGTACTCGGTTTGGCGTAGAGACGATCATTTGGAATTTTCCACTACCCAAGTCAGGGGAGCGAAATTGGGGAAAGGAGATCAGATTCTCTTTTTCACTAAGATTGGATCTGACGAATAGCACCCACGATCTGGATTTGTGTCCACTTGGGCTTTGGTTAATCACACCGAAGCCCAATTTTTTTTGTGTAAAAATGTGTTAAAATAGTCAGCAATGCGAGTAATTGCGGTATTCTTCATTTTGCTATTTTTCTCTCTTCCCACTTTTGCTCTGGCGCAGAATCCGGGCGAGGTAGAGGCGCGCCGGGCGCAATTGCAGGCGGAATTAGAAAAAGAAGAACAAGCGATTGCTATCCAAACAGCCTTACTTGCGGCCAAACAGAAAGATACGGCGACAGTTGCGGGCGAAGTGAACTTGCTCAAGAGTCAGATTAGCCAGGCGCAGGCGCGGATTAAAGCCAAGAAAGCCGCGATTTCTGGCTTGCAGGCGGATATTGGCAAGCAACAGGGCAAGATCGAGACGCTGGCAGAAAAAATCAAACGGCAACAGAGCGCGCTAAGTGAGCTGATCAGACATACACGCGATCTGGAGTCGCTCTCGTTTGTGGAGATAATGCTCTCGGATGGGGAATTAACCGAAGTTTTTAGCAATGTCGACAGTTTTACACAAGTTGAGGAAGCTCTGCACGAGGCTTTCAAGAATATGCGTTCGCTCCAGCAACAGGCGCATCAAGAGCAGTTAGTTCTCGAAGAAAAAAAGAATGCGGAAATAGACGCGCAAGAAGAGATTGAATCACAGAAGAAGGTAATTGAGAAAAAAGAATCTGAACGAAGCGTGGTGCTCAAGATTAATCAGAACCAAGCGGCGGCTTACAAACAAGTGTTGCAAGAACGGCAGAAGCGCGCCGCGCAGATCCGGGCTGCGCTATTTGCCTTGCGTGACACCGCGGCGATTCCCTTTGGTAAAGCTTTAGAATATGCCACGCTGGCGAGTGCTAAGACGGGTGTGCGGCCGGCCTTAATTCTGGCTATTCTCACGCAAGAATCTAATTTGGGGCAAAATCAGGGCTCGTGCTTGCTTTCTAGTTTAGATACTGGCGATGGTGTGGGCAAGAACACGGGCACGCCTTTTGAGAAAGTAATGAAGGCGCCACGCGACACGGCGCCGTTCCGGAATATCACCGCTAGACTGGGCTTGGACTGGAAAATGACGCCAGTCTCGTGCCCACCAGGGGCCAAGTGGACGGCCAATCGTGGCTATGGCGGCGGCATGGGTCCATCGCAGTTTATCCCCTCAACGTGGGAAATATTTAAAACCAGATTGGGTAGTTTGTTGAATTTACCGGCCGATAGCACCAATCCGTGGGATCCGGCGCATGCCTTTATGGCTACTGGTATCTACATGAGCGATCTTGGCGCGACCTCTGGTTCTTATACGGCAGAGCGAAACGCGGCGTGTAAGTATTATTCTGGCGCGGCCTGCAAAGTGGGACGAAAACCGCCCAATGCGAGCTATGGTGATAGCGTGATGGCCAAAGCGCAGGATATCCAGCTTAATATGATCGATCCATTGCAAAATAACTAATAGTCTGCTACTGTACGGTGAACTAAAAATTATGCAAAAAGAATTACATCCGGTTTATCACGACGAGGCGCAGGTGACCTGTGCTTGTGGTGCTAAGTATAAAGTGGGCTCGACACTAGAGAAAATCTCGGTGGAAATTTGTGCCGCTTGTCATCCGTTTTTTACCGGTCAAGAAAAGGTGATGGACACGGCTGGTCGGGTAGAGAAGTTCAAGACGCGTCGCGCTAAGGCTTCTACCGTTCCCACAAAAAATAAACAGACTAAAAAGCTAGAAAAGAAAGCGAAGAAAGAGAATAGCAAAGAAGAGAGTGAAGTAGCGAGTAAAGAAGCTTAGATGAATCCCGAACAGTGGCGCCAGAATCCCCAGACGGCTTATCTTTGGGCCGAGTTTGAGCGCGTGCAGAAAAAAATTACAGAACTGCAAGTATTAATTACCAGCGAGCCGAGCATGGCAGAATTAGCGAGTGAAGAAATTAAGCAACTAGAGACTCTAAAATCATCACTAGAGACTGAAGCGCAGAATATTCTGGAGAAAAACTCTGGTGATAGCGAGAATGCTGAAGCGCCGATGGGCATGATCTTGGAAGTGCGCGCTGGCGCTGGTGGTGATGAGTCCTCGCTCTTTGCCAGAGAATTGGCAGAAATGTATCGGCGCTTTGCCGAGAATCAAGGTTGGCGCTTTGTGCTCGTGGATGACTCGCAGAGCGATTTGGGCGGTTATAAAGAAGCCTCGTTTGAGGTCACTGGCAAAGGCGCTTATGAGGCGCTACGTTGGGAAACAGGCGTCCATCGGATCCAGCGCATTCCGGCCACAGAGAAGCAGGGGAGAATCCACACTTCTACAGCATCGGTGGCGATTATGCCACTTTCGCAACACTCTAAACTGGTGCTTAATCCGGCTGATCTGGAAATAACTTTCTCACGAGCTGGTGGCAAGGGCGGGCAAAATGTAAACAAAGTGGAAACGGCCGTGCGAATTATCCACAAACCGTCTGGCTTGATGGTCCGGAGCACGAGCGAGCGTAGCCAGGCGACTAATAAAAATAAAGCGCTACAAATCCTGACGGCCAAACTGGAAGCGCAACAAGAAGAAAAAGAGAGCAAAAACAGTGCTTCGGCACGCCGTGCGCAGATCGGTACCGGCGATCGCTCGGAAAAAATCCGGACTTACAATGTTGCTCAAGATCGCGTGACGGATCACAGATTAAAAGAGTCTTGGCATAACTTGGAGAAAATTTTTGCTGGTGGCCTGGAGGCGATAATCGGGGCTTTGGAAGAAGCTGCGAAAACTGCTCAAGAAGCAAAATAATTAGTAATCCACAGTTCTTGCTGGCTACTCGTGGTATAATTTGGTGGTGTCAAAAGCTCAAATAGCGCCTAAGTCTAAGCGAGAGTTTTTCTTGATCTTGCTGGCAGTTTTATTTTTTATCGTCACATTTAGTTGGGGCAGCTCCGGCCAGGCGCGGATCATTGACCCACTTAATCCGCCAGACTATAGTCCCAAAGTCGCCTCTGGCTACGCTTGGTCGCCGAGCATTGGTTGGATCAGCTTCGATAACAACGGTCAGGCGGGCGGTGTTGATTATGGAGTGATTCTAGAAGCACCAGATGGCACAGGCTCGCGACCACTTAGTGGCTTTGCTTGGAATCCCTACATCGGCTGGATCAAGTTTGACCCGGTGATTGCTAATTTATATGCGAGTTCTGAATCAGCTCCACCAACGCTTGATAGTCCTTGGGGCGCGCGACTCGACTCCTCGCTAAACGGTGGCCGATTCTCCGGCTGGGCGCGAGCTTGTGTTGTTTTTGCGAGTAACTGCACAGGCGCGCTTAAGGATCATACCGAGCGTGGCGGCTGGGATGGTTGGATTAAGTTTAGGAGCAGTGATAGTGGCGTGGCCTATGGCGCGGCAGTGGATAGCGACACCAATCCGCAACACTTTATCGGCGGCCATCGCGATGCTTGGGGCGCCGACATTTTGGGCTGGATCAGCATGTGCGGCAATGACGAGGCTTATCCGCCTTACTTGGGCGAGTATTGCGTTTCTTTTGCCAATGTCACTTCCAGCTGTCAGATTCTTGGTCCAGCGGAGGATAGTAATGGCGTGACGACTGTTGGCGATGGTGATGATCTGGTTTGGCATGCTCAAGTCGCTGGTGGCACGGAACCATATTATATGGAGTGGAGTGGTGTAGCCAACGTTGTTTACGATCCGAGTTTCGTCCCGCCTGGCAGCTACGAGACTTCGCTCGATGCACCAGTCTCTTACAGTTGTCCGGGTGAGACGGATGTGGATTACGGTGATCAGTTAGCTACTTTCAATGTCATCGACGCGGCTGGCAGTGCTTCTTCTTGCGCCGCGGCTACGACCGTCTTTTGCGATGGGCAACAAGAGCCAACCGGTGATGGCGAAGGGGATCTAGATGGCGATGGCAAGAATATCACCATTACCAGCCAGCCAATTTCCTCCCGAGCGATTTCTTCTGCCAAGAAGTTGAGCAATCTCGCGACGGCTCCGGATGCCGATGTCGCCATTGCGGTCAAGTCAATTATTTCGCTCTCTAATTCGTCGATTAATTTATTAGACGGTTCTTATCAAGCGTCAGTCCAGTGCCAGTTGCGCGCAGGCAATGCTGGTGGTGATGATCCCGGCGTGCAATCAGGCTTCAGTGCCTGTGCCAGCACGTCCATGACTTTGCCGCCAAATAGCAATGCGTACTTTAATATCCAAGTCTCGCCGCCACTATCGTCCAATCTCACCAAGGGCAGTCCGTACCGCGTCACCATTGGCGATCCCGAGAATACCGATAACGATGTTTCCTTCCTCTTCAACTATTCCGTTGGCACGGTTAATCCGTTATAATATAAAAAATAATTATGCTAAAAAAATTATTACAAATTAGTTTATTAATTCTCGCTACTTTTTCTTTTGCACTTACCACTCAAGCAGCGGATCTCACTGGCTACGCTTGGTCCAGTAATATCGGCTGGATTAGCATGGGCAATAATGGCCAGAATTACGGCGTTGAGCTAAACGGCAACAATTTATCCGGCTACGCTTGGTCCAGTAATATCGGCTGGGTAAATTTCAACAACATTAATTTTACCGGTTTTGCGCGGGCTATCTCGCCTAATGCTAATGGCTCAAGCGGTTGGGACGGCCAGATCAAGCTGGGCAATGGCACGAGTTATGGCGTCACTAAATCTGGTAATAATTTGACCGGCTTTGCCTGGGGTGACGAGGTGGTGGGTTGGGTGGATTTCAAAAGAGTTAGAGTAGACAACGGACTCTCGGTTACTGCTTGTAACGCTATTGCTGTTGGTCCAGATCTAGATTTTTCTGCTTCGGTCTCTGGCGGCACGCCTGGCTATACTTATCACTGGACGATAAATGGCACCCCAATTGCGCCGACTGCCAATAATCCTTATCAGTTTGCTAATTACGACGAGGGGATTAGTTATGTTGCCTCTGTTTATGTAGAGGATAGTGCCGGTTTACAGAGCAATGTTTGCAACACTGGGTATGGTAATCCGCCTGATGATTCTGAGCCAACAATTGAGAAGGTGATTGGCAAAGATCGGATGGAGATTAACAGTCAGCCGCTTTCTTCTCCGGCTGTTTCTTCTTCGGCACAGTTCAGATTATCCGTTCCTCTCTCGGTTGGTTCCGCGACTCTGCGGATCAATCATCCTGCGGCTGGTTTGTCTGGAGCCGACGTGACCTGCCGATTAGCCAGAACGCCATATGCCGGCAGCACCTCGCAATTTAGCTCTTGTGCTGATCCAATAACAATTAACGAGGGCGGTAGCAACCTAACGCTTTATCTTACTACTCGCGTGGCCCGTCCTGTTCAGGTGTTGAATGACAATAATCCTTACGCTGTAACCATTTCCGTTGATGATTGCTCGGCACCAAATAGTTGTAGTGATACTGCGACCTTCGACTACCGCGTGGGCACGGTTAATCCCATCTAGGCACCGCTAGTTGCCAGTCTAGACGACTTTTGTTATACTTATCTCCGCTTTATGGTAAATCAGAAATCAAGCAATGAGGGCCTAGTTAAGCAACTCTTCGCCGTAGGGGCGCAGTTTGGCTACTCCAAGTCGCGCAGTCATCCATCGTTGCGCTCGTTTATCTTTGGCTTTAAGAACCGTCATGCGGTCATTGATCTGGAGCAGACGGCTAGCCAACTCGCTCGGGCTAGTGATTTCGTCAAACAACTCGCCCAAGAGGGCAAAGAAGTGCTGTGGGTGGGTAATAAAGACGAAGCGCGCGAGGCCGTCCGCCGCGTGGCCGAGAGCTTGAGCGCGCCCTATGTGGCTTCTCGTTGGCTCGGCGGGACCTTTACCAACTGGACGCAAATCAAGGGCCGCATCGAGCGCCTCAAAGATCTCAAGCAAAAGCGGGAGAAAGGTGAGCTTTCTATCTATACCAAAAAAGAGCGCTTATTGATTGACCGCGAGATTGCCCGGCTGGAGCGCTACTTGGAGAGCCTCTCTGGCATGGCCAAGTTGCCAGCGGCTGTGGTGGTAATTGATCCACAGCAAGAAATGATTGTGGTCCGCGAAGCCAGACAGATGAAAATCCCGGTGATTGCGCTGATTGGCTCGGATTGCGATATTGCTGGCATCACTTATCCGGTGGTGGCCAATGACGCTAGTATCCAGAGTATCAAGTTCTTCACCGAGCAATTAGCCGAGGCCTACAGCGCTGGTCAGAAGTTGGCTCAAGTGGCAGCTCCTGCAGCAGTTAGCGCCACAGTTTAGTCTGGTTTTTATTTTAATCTTTAATTTTTTAAATTTTCTTTCACATGTCTGCTATCACTGTAGAACAAATCAAAGCGCTCCGGGATCAAACCGGCATCTCCATTGCTCAGTGTAAAAAAGCGCTAGAAGCGGCTAGTGGTGATTCTGGGCAAGCGCTAGCCTCGCTCCGCGCTGCTGGGGCCGACATTGTAGCCAAGAAGTCGGGTCGCACTCTGGGTGCCGGCGTGATTGGCCAATATGTACACACCGGTGGCTCATTGGGTGCGCTGGTAGAGCTGGATTGTGAGACGGACTTTGTGGCCAAGACGGCCGAGTTCCAGCAGTTGGCCGCTGATCTAGCTATGCATGTGGCGGCTTTCCAGCCATCAGACGTTGCCACTTTGCTCGAACAGACTTTTGTAAAAGATCAAACTCGCACGGTGACTGAAATATTAAAAGATTACACGCAGAAATTTGGCGAGCGACTGGAGGTGATGCGTTTTACCACACTCGCCGTTGGTGGTGCTTAAAATAAACTAAGAAATAAATTAACATGCTAATCTTTTTACCAATTATCCTGATCGCACTCTCTGTACTAGCTGCTAGCGCGATCTTGTCGCGGCGGTATAAGCTCAATGTTAATGTTGTTGCCCTAGAATCAGAATCAGTTTCGTTGACCAGTATTTTTGAGACCAGAATCAATCAGTTCTCTCACCAATTCTCGTTTTTCTTCAAACAACTCGGTCATTATATCTATTTCTACTGGCTGCTCGTGATGCGCAAATTAGTCGTGATTTCGCGAATCATTCTCACGCTCTTCGAGCGCAAGTTTTCTCACCTTATCGAGAGTGTGCGCGGCAAGGGCGTGATCGGCAAGCGTGGTTCGGCCTCGCTCTTCCTCTCTTCACTCTCGGGTAGTGAGACAAGCTTGAGAGTTGATCGTTAATTTCTCGCCGTCTTAGTCCCGATTTTGTTTACAAAATCGAGGATCCCGATCGAAGCGTCGGGGCTCAGGTTGGTACCCGCCCGAACGACTGACGCCGTTCAGTCAGGCGGGGAGTAACGCTTTTGTAATTGTGATAAAGTAAAATCTTGCCGCCTTAGCTCAGTTGGTAGAGCAACGCTTTTGTAAAGCGAAGGTCCTCGGTTC